>Ga0099364_10002951_pt1 | contig 26854 bp, 21 predicted proteins | sample TergutTh196P3_FD_73070 | JGI IMG/M metagenome (GOLD analysis project Ga0099364, IMG submission 73070) | Microcerotermes parvus P3 segment gut microbial communities from Pointe-Noire, Republic of the Congo - Th196 P3 | ecosystem: Host-associated > Arthropoda: Insects > Digestive system > Gut ...
GGCCGTCCTGCTGCTGCATCTGATGGCTGGTATGTGGACAAGTGCATAGGTAAAGTTGCATTACCGGATATACAGGCAGGAACCAATATACTGGAATTACAACTGCCTTATGGGAAAAAAATTGATGTGGAAGCCTGTTATCTCCTGGGGGATTTCAGCGTGAAAGTCCAGGGTACTCACTGTACACTGGGGCCGCCGGTAACAGAGCTGGCCTTTGGAGACATTTGCCGCCAGGGTCTGCCTTTTTACGGGGGGAATTTGACTTACCATCTGGAAACAGCATGCAGTTCCTGTATCATTGAGACTTCTTCGTATCGATTTATGCTGCTCAAAGTGGCTGTAGACGGCATAGACCGTGGAGTTATTGCCTATGCTCCTTACCGGTTAGCCATTGACGGGCTCTCCGGCGGAAAACACAGAATAGACATTACCGGTTTTGGCTGTCGGATAAATACATTCGGTCAGCTCCATAATAATCAGGGGCATGACAGATTTGGGTGGGGGCCTGATTCATGGCGTACTTCAGGAGCAGCCTGGTCGTATGAATATCAATTCTGGCCCCAGGGATTATTAAAATCACCTGAGATTTATATACGGTAATGCCATCAGGTAAGCTGGGTAAAAAAATGGTTAATAATCCCAATGGCATTGGCAACATCAATGTCATCTTCGGTCATTCGGGAAGTAAGGAAGCTGATTGGATGTGAATGATATACTACCGAACGGGTCTGCACCACTTCTTTGATTCGTTCCAAAAGCAGATCGGGACGGTAATTAAATTCTCCATGCAGTACAATGGCGTCTAAATCCAATATGTTAGTGGCATTTGCAATAGCGCAGCCCAGATATTCCGCCATAAAGGAAACTATACTCAGGGCCTGAGGTACATTGTTGTAGGCGTCATCCACCAGTTTCTCGTAATTCTCAAATTTAAAACGCTGCTGCAGGGCTGCAAATGACACATATTGCTCCAGGCAGCCCCGGTTGCCGCAGCTGCACTGTATACCGTTAATATCAACACTGGAATGCCCCAGTTCCCCGGTATAACCGGCAAACCCGCGCATTATTTCTCCATGGGACAGAATTGCAGTTCCTATACCTTCCCATATAGTGATAAACATTATCTGGGAAAAATTTTCCAGAGAGCTGCGCAGATAGTCGGTGATTGCCAGCAGTACCGGATTGTTTTCCAGCGAAATGGGAACCTTCAGGTTTAATTGCGACTTAAGACTCTCGACAATCGGATAATCGGAAAAAAGTTCAAGATCCGGTGGTTTTAAAATTATCCCTTTTTGGTAATCCAGGGGACCCGGACTGCTGATGCCGATGCCCACACATTTTTCCCAATGTATGGCATTATCAGTCATAAGCTGTTGAATCTGATCTTTAATCCAGATTATGGCTTTGTCCGGGCAGTTGAATTCCGACGGGCTTATTTCCGCCTTGGCTATATGTTCGAGTTTTAAATTGACTATACTGACCGTTATTCGTTTACGATGCAGACCCACACCTATGGCAAACCGGTAATCCGGTACTATATCAAGTAATATAGGTTTCCGTCCTACTATGGATTTCGTTTCAGTGACACCAATTTCCCGCAGTAAGCCTTCCTGTACCATTTCGTTAGTAAGGAAGGTTACCGCTGATTTTGACAAATTTGTTTTTTTGGAAATTTCTATCCTGGAGACCGGTTTACGGCGTATATATTTAAGTATCAGGGCTCTGTTAGTACTTTTTACCGTTGTCCAGTCTTTTTTTTGTGATTTAATAAGGAGCTCTCCTTACCCGACCCAGCCCTTGAGCTTTTCATGGGCATTGTGCAGTTCCTTGATTATGGCAATATTCTGCGGACACTTAGGCTCGCATTCACCGCATTTTGCGCATTGCCCGGCATCATTTTTTGCATTGGTGTAAAATGAATACACCCGCCGCGTCGGCTCCACGGTGCCGAACATTATACTCTCATTAAGCTTGGCAAAAATTCCGGATATGCTGACTCCATGGGGGCAGGGCATACAGTATCCACAGCCTGTGCAGGGGATGGATGCCAGTGATGTGTATTTTTCCCGTACGCACTTTATGATGTTCATTTCGGTTTCAGAAAGGCAGCCGGCATGTATATCGGGCTTGGAGAAAATGGCAATATTGTCTTTTAATTGCTCCAGGCTGGATACACCGCTTAATATCGTACTCACTTCCGGAAAATTAAGCAGATAGCGGAATGCCCATTCAACACCGCTGCGTTTTTGAGGATATTCATCATAGATTTCTTGTACAGCCGGCGGCGGGCAGGCGAGGTTGCCTCCGCGCAGACCTTCCATGACCACCAGCGCACAGCCTTTTTTACCCGCATGATGAATCCCCTTGGCGGTAACTTCTTTTTCAATGTCCATAAAATTATGCTGTACCTGGCACATTCCCCAGTCATAAAAATCCAATACATCCCGGAAGTTTTCGAAATTGCCGTGATATGAAAAAGCAATGGCGCGAATCAGACCTTCAGAACGGAATTGTTCATATTCTTCGATAATTTTACGCTGCTTAATTTTTTCCCAGTTGCCCGGGCCGATGCCATGGATAAGGTACACATCAATATAGTTTGTACGGAGCCTGCGCAGTGCTTCTTCAAGGTTTTTACGGATATCATCGTTTGTCTCCATCCGGTTAAACCCCAGCTTGGTAGCAATTTTTACCTTTTCACGGCGGCCCCCCTCCAGGGCTTCTCCCAATATTTCCTCACTGGTCATATTGTGATAAATAAAGGCTGTGTCAAAGTAATTAACCCCGTTATCAGCTGCATAGCGGATCATTTCGTATGCTTTTTCCCGGTCTACTAATGGTGAGTCCTCGGCTATCTGCGGGAGCCTCATACATCCCATCCCAAAGGTAGAAACCTCAAACCCCAGTTTGCCAAAATTTCTATAGTGCATTGTTCCTCCTTGGTAACATAGTACAAAATAGTGAAAATAATGTAAACTTGATATGATCAAAGGAGTGCATTATGAAAATTCTCTTCATTGGCGGGACCGGTACGATAAGCACGGCAATTTCCAGGCGGATACTGGAACTTGGCTGGGATTTGTACCTGTTTAACCGGGGTAACCGGAATTCAGTGATACAGACACAGGGAAAATCCGGCACATTGGTAGAAATTACCGGTGATATCAGGGAAGAAAGTGTACAGGCAATACGTGATAAAATATTGGCTTTTGGAGAGCGTTTTGATGTAGTCGCCGATTTTATAGCCTATACCGAAGATCATGTTGCAAAGGATTATGCGATTTTTGAGGGTATATGCAGGCAATTTATGTTTATCAGTTCGGCTTCTGCCTATCAAAAACCCCTGTCATCCTATGTAATCACCGAAAGTACCCCCCTGGCAAACCCCCATTGGGAATATTCCCGGAATAAAATTGCCTGCGAGGATTTTTTGATGGCACAATACCGCTCAAACGGCTTTCCCATTACCATTATCCGTCCCAGCCATACCTACGATGAACGGAATGTCCCTCTGGGAGTTCATGGCAAGGGGAGTTGGCAGGTACTCAAGCGTATGATCGAGGGTAAACCGGTTATCATCCATGGTGACGGGACCAGTTTATGGACCATGACCCATAACAGCGATTTTGCCCGTGCCTTTACCGGCCTCATGGGTAATATCCATGCCATCGGCGAGGCGGTACACATTACCAGTGATGAAAGCCTCAGTTGGAATCAAATATACCAGACAATAGCCGACACCCTGAATGTGCCGCTGCGTGCAGTCCATGTTTCCAGTGATTTTCTGGCCAAATGCGGGTCTGCATGGGGTTATTCCGGAGGGCTCCTGGGCGACAAGGCACATTCCGTTGTTTTTGACAATACCAAGCTCAAACGGCTGGTGCCCGGGTTTAATGCCGTGGTTCGTTTTGACCAGGGAGTTCGTGAATCCATTGCCCATGTGCTTGGTAACCAGGCATTACAGAAAGAAGATCTCGAATTTGATGTATGGTGTGACAGGGTTATTGCGGCACAGGAAAAAGCCGCCGGGGAAGTGATTGGTTAAACTGCCAGAAGGCACAGTGGACAGACGGGCGGGTATTCAAAGTGTTTTCTTGCAAGCGGTGTACAATTGCCTTTGGTGTGGCTACCCAGTTGGTGTGGAAGGGTGCTTTTTGGGGAGTTTAGGGGAAATAACTTTAAAAATAGCCGGAAATGGGGTATATTGTAAACAGGACATTTTATGGAAGCAGTACAAACAGCCAATCCCCCTAGTTTTGAGTCGGTCTGGGCATTAGTTAAAGAGGTCGCCGAAAACCAAAAGGAAACAGATCGGCAGATGAAAGAAACAGGTAAAAATATTAAAACTCTAACCGAGCAAATGGGCGGTTTGCATAACAAATTTGGAGAAATAGCCGAACATCTTGTTGGACCCGGAATAGTCGAACGGTTTAATAATTTGGGGTATCATTTTGACGGCATAGCTGACCGTGGTTTTAAAATCCTTGATGGCAAAGGAAACTTAAAAGCAGAAATGGATATATTGTTGGAAAACGGCGATTATATTTTGGCAGTGGAAGTAAAAACCGATGTAAGGAAAAATGATATAGAACATCATGTAAAACGGCTTGAAATATTCAGAGATTACCGTAATAAACATAACGATACCCGTAAAATTCGCGGTGCAATAGCAGGTGCTGTATTTTATCCCAACATAAAAGAAATAGCGATAGAAAATGGCTTTTATGTTTTAGAACAAGCCGGCGATACAATGAAAATGGATATTCCCGAAGGATTTAAGCCTAAAGAATGGTAATTCGATTAGAAATTCAAAAATAAGCTATATGCGCATGACTATACTTTTCAGTTTATTTATTATCGGGACAATAACCGTACATGCAGAAACGGGAGCTTATTCACTTTTGGAGCGATCCAACTGGCGCAGGTATAATAACGGCAGATATATGGGATTGGTCAGCCGGGAAGTCAGGGCATCTGTTTTTCCCCAGGCGGTAAGTGGCAGCAGTTCACCAAGTGCTTTGGTGTATCAGGGGAATTTTTATTTAATGCAAAGCATGATTCGGGAAGTACGGCTTTCTGCTCAGGAAGTAGAGGCGGTTGTACCGGTAAGCTTTGTAGTTGAAGAAGACGGCAGCATGATTATAGAAAATGACCAGGGGTTTCCGGCCATGCGAGGATTTCCGGCATTTCCCGAGGAACCGTTACGTACCGGCCTGCGGTGGCAGGCACCCGGGAGCCGTGCGGCGGACCCGCTTACTGCCGGGCATCCGTTAATAATTCCCTTTATCGCCGAGTATGAATACCGCGGAATGGAAATGTACCGGGATATGCGGGTGCACAGAATATCCGCCGTCTATGCCAGCCGTTACCACAACGAATGTCCTATAGAAAACGGTTTATCCAGCATTCAGGGAACCCATACCGTTGATATCCTCGTGAGGGTTGAGGACAGACTACCTGTTTTTATGCGGGACAATCTGGATGTAACGTATACTATGACCGATGGTTCGACTGTCCGATTCACGGGGTTTACCCTAACATTCAGGCATGGCATCGTATTTATGAACCGGGGGCAGGTCATTGGATCTTTTTCAGAGGCCGGTTTTGAAGATTCGGCCATTGACATTGTCCCGGTTCTCGAAGGTATCCGCCTGAGCATCAGGGATATCCGCTTCGTCCCCGATTCCGCAGAATTCCTCCCCGAAGAACATCACCGCCTTGATCTTATTGCCGAAGCTCTGCGGCAGATCCCCGAACGCACCTTTTTGATAGAAGGGCATACCGCCGCTGTCGGCCGCCCTGAAAGTGAAATGCATCTTTCCGTTGAACGGGCCAGGCGCATGGCAGACGCTATGGTAAGCCGGGGTATCAACGCCGATCGGTTTATCTACAAGGGATGGGGCGGCACAAGACCCCTGGACGACAATGCTACCGATGCTGGAAGAAGCCGCAACCGCCGTGTAGAGATTACCATTCTCGAGTGATCAACTTCATTCAGCCTGCTGCTTGCCACTAAGTATCAGCCGCTATTATAATAAAATGTAATGAAAACAACGCTGCAGAAGTCCGGTATCCTCTTAGTATGTGCCTGTTTTTTCCTTGTCTCATGCTCATCAAGGCTTGGCTGGGGGGTATTGCTCTGGTCAACGGAAGATCCGGCAATACCATCGGGTACGGTACTGTCGGTATATATACGGTCAAATATTGACCGAGTGTGGGTTGTCGGTATTCCTGAAGGCCTGCGTGGTGTCGGCGGTACAGACCGGATAGAAATCCCCCTTTCGCGCCTGGAATTTACCGGAAGCAGGAAGAATGCACTGAGGCGGGCAAATGCGTTTGCCGATGTTGCCCGTACCTATGCGGAGAATTTACAGGACGGTCTGCCAATCCGGGATAATCCCGATAATAATGCACGCAGGGTGTACCGGCTAAGGACAGGTGAAATTATCAAGATACTTGCACCTGCACAGGGTGTTCCCCCGATCAGTACAACCGGCGATCCGCTGCCCGGCAGTTGGTACCAGGTACTTACCGAAGACGGTACAGTGGGTTATTGCTTTTCTTTCCGGCTCAATCTGTTTGAGCATCACAGCGGACAGCTTGCCGCATCAGTGCCGGAAAGCCGCGAAATCATCATCGATCCCAACCTGGATGCCCTGATGTCCAGGACATGGGTCTTTGAATCATACCTTACGATGATCAACCAGCGGCGAATCAACCTGGAGGATATATCCCGCAACTGGCACTTTGATCCGGGTCAGGATTCCGGCATTGCACGTATCCTTGCGCCGGGAGTTGACCGGAGTTTTTCCTATACCGCCATTCGTTCCGATGGTGTCAATTCGTGGTATTTTGAAGAAACCAGTCTTTCAATGCAGCGCAGATCCGACACAACGCTTGCAGTGCAGTTTACCGAAGAAAGCGGCGGAACGAGAACCCTGCTGTTTGTCTCACTTGCCGCCGATATAGACGACCTGATTGTACAGGAAACTGCCCGCCGGGAAAGGCTGTATAATGCGATCTTCAGTCAGGGACCTGTTTTTACCAGTAACAATTTTGGCACGATCACTTTCAGGGCGGACGGTACATTTACCTGGAGGGGATTCGACCTGCTGGTTCCCCAGCATATTCCCGAAACAATCGCCGGGCAGGGCAGTGAAGCACGGGGAACTGTCCTGATGGATCTTTTTCTTGTCCCGGTTCTTGAGGATCGTTACAATGGTGCATTTACCCTGCGTTTTACGCAAACGGGCGGAAGGCAGGCCATACTGCGTTGTATGTATTCCCTGGATAATCAGGGTTTCAGGATAGAAATTGTCCCGGAATCAAGTATTGAAGACGGCGTTACCATAGCCCGCCGAGCACCCTCGCCGATGGTCCTGTTCTTTTTCAGGGATGAAGGGCTGTGGTAAAACCATGGCATTTGTCCAATTTTCACAAATTTCCCTTGCCTTTGGCGACCGTGATATTCTCAAGGATGTCAGCCTGCACCTGGCATCAGGTTCACGTTCATGCCTTGCCGGAACAAATGGTTCCGGCAAGTCAACATTACTCAAGGTAATCGCCGGAGAACTGCAAGCCGATTCCGGCGAACGTGCCGTGCAGCGCGGAACACGCATTGCTTACCTGCCCCAGGGGGGCATTATTCATCACGGAAAAAGCCTGAGGGATGAGGCCGAAACAGCCTTTGCACCAATGCGGGAACTGCTTACCGAAGCGGAAAAAATCGCAGGCAGGCTTGAAAACACTCAAAGTAATGACATTTCAGTTACTGCATTACTGGAAGAACACCACCGCCTTCAGGAACTGGTCGAAAACTCCGGGTATTACCGCCGGGAAGCGGTGATTTCTGCCGTCCTGGCAGGCCTGGGGTTTTCGCCCGGCGATCTAGACCGCAGCACCGGCGAATTTTCCGGCGGCTGGCAGATGCGTATTGCCCTGGCAAAAGTGCTGCTCAGGCAGCCCGACATACTCCTGCTGGACGAGCCGACCAACTATCTGGACATCGAAGCCCGCGCCTGGCTGGAAGGCTGGCTGGAGAAATACACCGGCGGCTGCCTCCTTGTTTCCCATGACCGGTATTTCCTTGATGTTACCGTCAATGAGGTCTATGAAATTTTCCAGGGTAATCTGAAGCGTTATGCGGGCAATTACAGTGCATACGAAAAAACACGGCAGACGGAACTTGCCGGTCTGGTAAAGCGTTATACCGAACAACAGGAAGAAATTGCCAAGACCGAAGCATTGATACGCCGCTTCCGTTACAAGGCAAGCAAGGCGGCTTTTGCCCAGGAACTTATCAAACGACTGGAAAAAATGGAGCGCATCGAAATCCCCGAAAATCTTAAAAAAATGACTATCGCCTTTCCTCCGCCCCCTCATTCTCCCCGTGTTGCCTTAACCATCGAAGGCCTGGGAAAAAGTTATGGTTCCAGACAAGTGCTTAGTGGTCTGGACCTTACCATCGATTCCGGTGAACGGCTGGTGGTTGCCGGGCCCAACGGTGCGGGCAAAACAACCTTACTGCGTATACTTTCAGGCAGCGACAGGGAATTTGACGGCTCAGTGCACTACGGCAGCGGGATCAGCCTGGGGTATTTTTCACAGGATGCAGCCGAGGCAATGTCCGGCAGCGAACAAGTACTTGAGTATATCGAAGCCGAAGCGCCCACTGCATTGATCCCCAGGGTACGTGATATGCTGGGCGCTTTTCTCTTTCGCGGCGATGATGTTTACAAGCCTGTATCGGTATTGTCCGGCGGCGAAAAAAGCCGCCTTGCCCTGCTGCGCATGCTCCTTAAACCAATGAACGTTTTGATCCTTGACGAGCCAACAAATCACCTCGACCTCCATTCAAAAGACATCTTATTGAATACACTGCTTAATTATAAAGGAACCATTATTTTTGTTTCCCACGATCGGGCCTTTATGGAAAAGCTTTCCACCAAAACCCTGGAACTTTCTGTGGGATCCGGCCCTGCACGTTCAAGGTTGTTCTACGGTAATTATGCCTACTACCTGGAAAAAGTCAGCGGTGAAACGAATCAGGTGTCCGCGGATTACGGTACGCTGATTACCGATCATCCCGTAAAATCACAATCAAAAAAGCCTGCGGATAATTCGGCAGAGCAGCGCTCACAGAACAAGCAGCGCCAGGCCGCTGTGCGCCGGCTTGAGCGGCAGGAGGCTGGGCTGCTTGCCGTTATTGGAGAACTGGAAAACGAAAAGACCCTCCTGGAATCGGAATTATCCCGGCCGGAAGTTTATTCAAGCGGCGAAAAAGCTAAGGCAGTAAAGTTCAGGCTTGATGCCTGTGAAGCGGCGCTCAGGACAAAAACCGCAGAATGGGAAGAGTTGGCCGGGCAGCTCTGATTATTGACCTGCCAACCCCTGCAGGGGCCGGGCGCGTACTTCGCGGGAGAATTCGCCTGCATGTAAGGTTGAGTTGCCGTATGCGGCGACACGGAAGTAGTATAATACACCGTTTTGCAGGCCTTCAATCAGGATGCTGTTGCGGTTCCCTGCATCAATGGGGGAAGCACCAAGCACTGCGCCTTCGCCGAAAAAATTATCGTTTGAGGTGCCGTAAAAAACCAAATAGCCCTGAGTATTAAGATTGGGGCTGTTTCTCCAATGAAGTTGCACAGCGCCGTCCAGCGCGACGGCAGTAAGATTGCCAGGCGGCAAGGGCGGCGGATCGGGCAGATAAACAATGCGCAGTTCTTCAAGATAGGGACTGGACTCGCCGTTTGAAGAAGGATAAAAATCAACTGCCAGTTGTACGAAGCGTCCATGGGGACCGGCGGAAAGATCGGTGTTGGGTACTATCGGCTGCCAGGGAGCATCCCAGAGATGGGGGTTATGCGAAGTACGGAAAAAGAACTGCATCTCCGAACTGTCGGCAAAACGAAATGGTCCATTCCGCCGGTATTCACTGGATATCTGCGCGTTTTGAATTGATGTTCTGCCGCCAGAGGCTTCAATCCTCACCATGGTATTAGTCATTTCGCCCAGATCAATCGCAGCGGTTTCAATTCTTCCGCCGCGCAGGGGGTATTTACGCGGCATGGGGCTGTTGATATAGGCATTGTGAATTTTAAATTCGTCCATTAACCCCATAAAATTGCCGCCAAGGACAAAGCTGCCGCCCTCTCCGGTTACCGGCGTAAAAACCTCGCCGCCCTCGTGCCCGGTTACCGTCGCATACTCAATGGCTTCAGTAACGCCGTTCACCAGGTATTCTATCAGGCCGGTGCCCGAATCAAAACGAATGAGGTGGTGGCTCCAGGTTCCGGGAACAACTGCCGAGATACCCCAGAGATCGATGTTAAGACTCCGGTTGCCATCAGGAGAGATAAAGAAATTAAGGAAGGTCCATTGCAGACGGTTTCTGGATGAGACGCATAAAATACGTTGAAAGGAACTGTTACCCTGCACGGGACGGATTGAAGTCCATAACAGCACCTCTTCGCCGTTTTCCATGTTGAGCGGATGCAGCCAGAATTCAACAGAAAAATCATATATCCGGTTATTGGGAGAAAATAATGCGGCGCTGTGCCGGGATTCAATTACCAGGGAACCAGCGTTTCCCGAATTCCTCGTTCCGGGACTGTCTGCCTCGGGAGCTAATGCACTGTGGTTTGCTGCCATTCCCGCTGCCGAGGCGCCGGGGAAAAGAACTGCTCCATGCCCGGCCCGCGCATGACGGCGGTCAACTGCCACCAGGGTCTGTGATGGATGCAATCGATAATGACCGGAGGAATCGTTAAACAGCAGGGAGTTGCCCTCATCAAAGGAAATTGATAAATCCAAAGTGTACTCACCGCCGTTATCGGCAGTTCCGGCATAATCACGTGCTGATGACAGTACCAGCACCGGATGCGGCCGTACCAGGCTGACTTCGGTAATACCAAAGCGATGATCAACATTTCTCCACAGGGAATCACCGCTTAATCGAATGGTGTTTTCCCCGTTACCGTACAGGCTACCTGAAACAGCCAAAAGCAAGTACAATATTGCTATGAAATATACATTGGTTTTCATGAATCTTACTATTTTATCGGCATAATAAGGAATGAAATGAACCAGCGGGAAAAACTAAAAACCATTATTTCCGACACCCCCCGCCTTCCCGGCGTTTACCTGTGGAAAGATGCAGAAGGGCAGATAATCTATATTGGCAAGGCAAAATCGCTTAAAGATCGCCTGAATTCCTACATTTCCAACAGCAGGGATGTAAAAACTGCAACACTTGTCCGTCTTGCACACAATATTGAGACCATTATCGTTGCCAATGAATATGAAGCCCTCCTCCTGGAAAATACCCTCATCAAGCAGCATACGCCTAAGTACAATATCAACCTCAAAGACGGCAAAAGTTACCCGGTTATACGAATAACTCATGAGGATTTTCCCCGTGTTTTCCGTACCCGGCGGATAATCGAGGATAACAGCCTGTATTATGGGCCCTTCCCCGATTCGCAGAAAGTAGATGCCATGCTCAGGCTGATAGATAAGCTGTTCCCCATGCGAAAATGCCGTACCATACAGCGGGCAAGAACCGGTCCCTGCATGTATTACCATATCAAGCGGTGCAGCGCACCATGCTGCGGAAAAATAAATGCCGGTGAATACGGTCTGTATGTGGGAAGGGTACAGCGGCTGTTATCCGGCGAAACCGGACCCCTCATTGTTGATCTTACGGAAAAAATGCATGAAGCAGCCAGGGAATTGAAGTTTGAATGGGCAGCAGAGATACGTAATGCAATCCGGGCGATTGAGGTTCTTGCCGGAGAAGACAGCGCCGTAGTGGACCTTGACCCGGAAAGCCGGGATTATATTGCCTGGGCTGCCGAAGGGGTATTGGCAACCTTTACCGTTTTTTCCATGCGCGGCGGCAAAATGACCGGCAGGGAACTCTACCGTACCCGCTGTGCGGCACATGAGGGGGAATCGCTGGTACAATTTCTTACTTCGTACTATAACCCTACCCGCCCGCCGCCGCCAAAGATTTACCTGCAAAGCGGATCAATAATCGGCGAAACGATTACCGATTATGCCGTGCTGAACAACTGGTTTATGACCCAGCTTGGCAGTACACCGGAATTTGTTCTGCCTGATGAAAAGCGACACACGGCGATTCTTGCCATGGCATGGCAAAATGCACGGGAAGACCTGCGTAAACGCCTGAAAGAACGGGGTGCCGGTCCTGCATTGGATGAACTGGCCCGTGTATTGCATTTACCTGACAGACCTGAACGTATTGAAGGTTTTGATATTTCCCACCTTGACGGCAAACATCCGGTAGCATCGCTGGTATCATTCAGGAACGGGATACCCGACAAAAAAAACTACCGTTATTTTAAGCTGCGAAGCCTGGCCGGCGCCATTGACGATTTTGCAGCCATACGGGAAGCGGTACAGCGGCGGTATTCCCGGCTTATCCGTGAAAACGCTGAACTACCCGATCTGGTAGTGATTGACGGCGGTATAGGCCAGGTAAATGCAGCCAAGGGGGTGATGGAAAAGCTCGGTTTAGACATCAGCATAACAGGCATTGCCAAACGCAATGAAGAGCTATGGCTGCCCAATGCACCGGAACCGATAGTGCTGCCCGCTGATTCTGAGGCCCTCAAAGTAGTGCAGCATATCCGTGATGAAACCCATCGTTGTGCGCATCAGTTTAACCAGCGGCTGCGCTCCAAAGACCTGCATTTTGCTGCCCTGGAATCGGTGGAAGGCATTGGAAAGCAGCGGGCAGCGGCGATAATGAAAGCCTACCAGTCGATTGAGGCAATTGCTGCAGCATCACCTGCCGACATTGCCCGGCGCTGCAGGACAGGCATGGCAGCGGCACAGGCAGTAAGGGCAGCCGCACAGCAAGCCCTGGAGAACCGCACAGGGCAAAACCCATCAGACCGCCAGCGGCCCCCGAAAATGGACAGGAAAAATGAAGTGAGCATTACAGAGCAACTTGCCGCAGAAGCAGCCGAAACATCACCGGATTATGGAATTTGAATTATTTTAACATTAATTCCTTGCCGGAATTCCTGCAAACAGGCCTGGTTTTCTTTCCCTGCCGACAGGTTTAGAGACCGGGAATTTTAACAGCCCGGTGGAATCATGCGGACGTATAGGTACTTTCGCCGGAAGAATCTCGTTAGTTGCCGGGAAAGTTGTCCCGGCAAGGGCGTTTAATTTATTAACACAGGCATTTTGTTTTTCTTCGATAACATCAAGCCTTGCCCTGATAAGGGCCCTCATCCGTTCCAGCTTCATCCATTCATTATATGGTCCAATCTCAATGCCTGCGGGCCCCCCCCCGAATTTATAGTAATAATCCCGCAAAACAATTCCCTCATCACGGGTTAACAGTACCTTATTGGGATACAGGTATTTTGCAAGACGCTCAACCACCTGTATATCAAGTTTTAGTACTCCCGCGATATCTTTTACCGATAAACTCATTACATTGCCTCCCAATGGTGCTAACAAACCGGAAAATATTTTCCGACTACTATTAATTATCGGATAAAAAAAGGCCGAATGCAAGGAAAACAGTGGAAAAATAATACAAACACTATAAAATCATGAATACCTCTGGTGTACTCATGCTTTCACCTACACTATATATAGCGTACTATCGTATGTTTCCATAAATTTTTGTAAAAAATGCCAATCAACAGCTCCCCCGGTTGCTCCAATGCGGGAAATATTCAGGCCTGCCGCCGCGTTACCCACAGAAACACAACGATCCAGGTTAAAACCATTGATAATACCACGAATAAAATACCCCGCGGCAAGCAGCGGGGTATTTCGTTCTCCCGAGGAATTGGTCTCCCCAGCACCTAGAAATTTAGGTGCTGGGTCGCCACGAATAAATCCGGCGCAAAATGCATCCCCGGCTCCTGTTGTATCTGCTACAGACAACCCTGGTATCCTGTTTGTGGCCAATACAATCGACCGGTGGTTTGATTTCAGCCGTTCATATCAGAAAACACTGTAAAGTATCGTTCTCCCAGTGTATACAAGGCCTGGCGGGAAAAATGTATGATATCACCGGTATCCGAAGGAGATTCCGGGCCATTTTCCTCAAAGTTGGAACTCAAGCCTTCTGTTTCTACAAAGCGGCCGTGAGGATCTGCAGTGCATATATCTTTTTGCGCCTGTATCACCGGCCGGCACTGTTCCAGGCAGGTTTTTTTCCAATTCTGGACAAAATCCCCGCATATAAACGGAAGATTATCATTACCGCACTCACTGCGTACACAGTGAAGGAGATCGGAAAAATGCTTTTTGTAAAAATCGTATGCGGCATTCATACCGGCGTCAGTCTCGCCCTGATGCCAAAGGAATACTACCGCACGGTTTTCGGGATTAAGGTTAAGAGCATAGCGAATAGAGGCAATAAGCTTTTCACGCAAATCATCCCCGGTTTTCCATCTGTTATCAGAAAACCCTGTCCCGCCAACAGCGTTTAACAGGATAAGGGCCTTGCGGTCTGAAGACAAAAAACCATTTTTCACATACAAATCTGCAAAAGCCAGAGCAAAATTGCTGATAATCTTTTGGTCCTGCTGTTTTTCACCAGCCCTGGAAAAATGCAGGTTGGCATCAAGGGCAATAATACGATCACTGGGCTCAAAAGGGGTTGCTATCGGGCCGTACCCGCAGCCTTCGGCATTGGACTGGCCTGCCTGAATAATTAAGTCAAACTTTTCATTTTTGTAGTTTTGTGGCACTGTATCTCTCCTTCGTAAATAAAGGGTAACAATTATCCAGCAATCTGTCAAATGAGCTTGTTTCGTCGGGCACTTCCGGTTTTCGCTGAATTTCATCAATGCAGACAAGTTTACCCTTTTGAGCATTCAGAAATCATTCGGCGTTATCCAGCATAACCAGGGTAGATTTTCCGCATTGCCTCGGTCCTGTTACAGCAGTAACCGGAAAATGCCTGAGCGCGTTTAATAATGTTGATTCTAGAATTCGTGGGTAGTATTCCATAATTTATCCATGTAAATTTAAATTAAGAATTTAAATTTACAATGTAACCCCGGCATCAAATGCCCGCTGTACATGCCTGACCCGGTTGGCCTGACATTCAGGCAGCTCGCGGCTGGAAGCGTCTAAAATAATCATGTCTTTGGATTTAACGCGATCAGAAAGACGGTCATCAAGAAAGACTTTTTGCATGGCGTTTCCAAGGCCGGTGCGTTCAAAGTATTCCAGGGTATTGCCTGCCACACAGAGAACAAGGCCTTTTTCCAGATGCTTCATTGTCCGGTTATCCCCGTAAGCAAAGCCATAGGTCCATACCCGGTCAAACCAGCCGGACAATTTTGCCGGGGCATCGGTCCAGAAAACCGGATAAATAAACACAATTGCATCTGATGCATTAACTTTATCCTGCTCGGCTCTCACATCATCCGGCAGGGGTAAGTCCAGCCGGTAAAAGCCTTCACGAAGATATTCCTGCTCGCTTAAATCACCGTTAAAATTCATTGCATATAAATCAGAGAGGATATAGCTATGCCCCGCACTTTCAAGCCCGGCGATAAAACTATCCCTCACCTCTCTGGTAAGGGAATCTTCACAAGGATGACAATATACAATAAAAACTTTCATCTGCAAAACCGGCTGATTATTCTTCTTCTGTTCCTTCAACCTGGGTGACATCCGCCATAACAGCCGCTTCGGCCCGTATTTGCGCTTCGATCCTGCGCTGCTCGAGAATTTCCTGCATTTGCTTTTCCAGATCCTGGCTGTCCCGGTCATACAGCTTGATGTCCCGGTAGCGCTTCATGCCGGTGCCTGCGGGTATGGGGTGGCCAATGATGATGTTTTCCTTAAGACCCCGCAGGTAATCGGTGTTGCCCGCTATGGCGGCGTTCGTAAGGACGCGGGTTGTTTCCTGGAAACTTGCCGCGGAAAGGAAGGAGTCAACATTCAACGAGGCCTTCGTAATGCCCTGGAAAATCGGCTGGGCAATGGCTGGCTGACCGCCTTCTTCAATGACCCGTTTGTTTTCTTCGTGGAAGCGGTATTTATCCACTTTTTCACCGTAAATAAAGCTTGTGTCACCAACAGCGCGTATTTCAACCTTACGCATCATCTGACGGACAATAATACCGATGTGTTTATCGTTAATTGATACACCGCTCGTACGGTACAATTGTTGAATCTCATCCATGAGATAGCTCTGGAGTGTGCTTTCGCCGAGTATACTCAGTACATCATGAGGGTTCTTGGTACCGGCACTCAAGATTTCTCCTGCATCCACCGTATCGCCGTCACGTACCAGGAGACGTTTGGTCATGGGGATAAAGTGGATATATTCCCGTCCGAATGCATCGGTGATGGCAATTTTTCGTTTGCCCTTGGCATTTTCAAGGAAGGAAACCGTCCCGGAAACCTTTGCCAGTTCCGCAGGGCTCCGTGGGTTTCGCGCTTCAAAGAGTTCGCTTACACGGGGAAGGTCGGATGTAATATCCATTGCGCGGAATGAAGCGGTCAAAATTTTGGCTATGGTGCGGCCTGCCTTTATTACTTCACCTTCGTTAACCTGGAGTACCGCTCCGCCGGGAAGGTGGTATGATGCAAGCTCATTCTCTTCATCATCAAGGATAAATACCCGCGGCTGCTTGTTTTCAAGTTGAAATTCGGTAATACGCTTTTCGGTATTGCCCGTTTCTTCATTAATCTCTTCCTTGAGAGTAGATCCGGACAGGATATCTTCGTATTTAACTATCCCGCTTTTTTCGGCAATGATCGGATCAGATGAAGGATCAAATGTGGCAATTGTTTTTTCCTTTTCAACCACCATCCCCTTTTTCATGAGGAATTCAGAACCATTTCTAATCTCGATTTTCTGATCTGCTCCAATAAGGTACAGTGTTTTACCCTGATCATTTTCCAGTATCATGGTAAAGGCAATTTCCGGTGAAAGAATTTCCTGTCCGCCGCGTTTGATGATGGCCTTATCACAAATAATCCGCTCGCCGTCTTCCACCAGGAGTTTGTCACCGGTTTCTATCGGGTATTTCTGCATTATCTTGCATACAATGGCATGACCACGGCGGGTAAAGAGCATGCGCCCGTTATCAAGTTCAACATGTGCGCCAACCACATCCCGAATATATACCGGATATTTCAGGAAGATACGGCTTTCTTCGCTGAGCTTGGTTGCAGTCCCTCCGGTATGGAATGTGCGCATGGTCAACTGGGTTCCCGGCTGGCCGATAGACTGGGCTGCAATGGTACCCACCGCTTCTCCTATGTCCACAACCCGGTTTGTTGCCAGATTGCGCCCGTAACACATACGGCACACACCGTGTTTAGCCTCGCATGTCAGCACAGTTCTCATCTGCACGCTTTCAACACCGGCAGCATCAATGGCTACGGCTACCGTTTCGGTAACCTCTTCGTTTACATCGACAATGATATCGCCGGTGATGGGATGCTTGACCCGTTCCAACGTATACCTGCCGACAATACGATCTTTAAGCGGTTCAATAATATCCTCGCCTTCTTTAATCGCCGAATAATTAATACCATTAATGGTACCGCAGTCATTATCGTTAACAACGACATCCTGGGCGATATCGACCAGGCGGCGGGTAAGGTAGCCGGCCTCGGCAGTTTTAAGCGCCGTATCGGCAAGACCCTTGCGGGCGCCGTTCGTGGAAATAAAGAACTCGATAACAGAAAGTCCTTCCTTAAAGTTTGAACGAATCGGTAATTCAATGATTTCGCCGGAGGGCTTGAACATAAGGCCCCGCATGCCGGCAAGCTGGCGAATCTGCTGGCGGCTACCGCGTGCACCTGAGTTTGCCATCATGTAAATCGAATTAAAACCATCTCTGTCACTTTCCAGTGTTTTCATCATACGGTTCGTGAGGTCTTCATTGGTCTTTGTCCACAAATCAACAACTTTACTGTATCGCTCTTCAGGGGTAATAAGGCCCATCCGCCAGTCGGACTGGATTTTCTCAACTTCCCTGTTAGCCTTGTCGATCATGTCGGGCTTTTCCTTAGGAACTACAATATCATCAAGGCCGATTGTCGCGCCAAAAAGGGTTGAATAACGATAACCGGTGTTCTTGATAGCATCCAGCATATTCACCGTTATCCATGAACCTTTTTCCTTAAAGACATATTCGATAAGTTCCCGCAGTTCCTTGTCTTTCATTTCATAATTAATGTAAGGAATCTCCGGCGGCAGCTCTTCGTTAAATATCAGCCTGCCGGTGCTGGTTTCTATGGTTCCATCCCTGCCGATCTCAATGACATTATTAATTTTATCCCACACTGGAGTTTTATTCGGTTTTATCCGGATGAGGGCGCCCCAGTCCAGGATATTATTATCAACGGCCATGAGCGCTTCTTCGAGTGAGGAATAATAGGGGACAATATCCTTTCTGTCCGGTTTTGTTGATCCCGGCCGCCTGGCATTGGGATTGATTCGGGAAAGGAAGTTTATCCCCAAAACCATGTCCTGGGAAGGGAATACAATGGTCTTGCCGTTGGCAGGGTTAAGAAGATTGCGGACAGACAGCATCAGCGTCCAGCATTCCATTTGGGCAGCATGGGTCAGCGGCACATGAACGGCCATCTGGTCGCCGTCAAAATCGGCGTTAAAGGCATGACACACCAGGGGGTGCAGTTTAATTGCCTTGCCTTCCACCAGTACCGGTTCAAAAGCCTGAATACCCAGGCGGTGCAGAGTCGGAGCGCGGTTCAGGAGGACGGGATGTTCCTTGACAACTTCGTCGAGCACGGCATATACTTCCGGGCTTTCATCTTCAACGAGCATCTTGGCTTTTTTGATATTATACACCACGGTCTTGTCGACCAGTTTCTTCATGATAAAGGGTTTGAACAGTTCCATTGCCATTTTTGTCGGTAATCCGCACTGCCACATCTTAAGATCCGGACCAACGGTAATGACCGAACGGCCCGAATAATCAACCCGCTTGCCAAGAAGGTTCTGGCGGAATCTCCCCTGCTTTCCCTTGAGCATATCGCTGATTGATTTGAGCGGCCGGTTGGAAGATCCTTTCACCACTTTCTTTTTCTTGGAATTGTCAAACAGTGCGTCTACTGCTTCCTGGAGCATCCGTTTTTCGTTGCGGATGATGATATCGGGAGCGTTGAGGGCCTGCAGCCTTTTAAGACGGTTGTTCCGGTTGATAACCCGGCGGTACAGATCGTTGAGATCGCTGGTGGCAAAACGTCCGCCGTCAAGCTGTACCATGGGGCGCAGTTCGGGCGGAATAACGGGGATTGCTTCGAGGATCATCCATTCGGGTTTATTATCGGACTTGCGGAAATTTTCTACGATTTCGATACGCTTGAGGAGGCGCCGGTCGCATTTATCTTTTTTCTCGATCATTTTTTCCCGTAACTCGGCGGCCATTTGATCAAGGTTGATGTTTTCCAACAGGGTGCGGATTGCCTCGGCGCCCATACCTGCGGTAAAACCGCCGCCATAGCGTTCCTGCTCGGCGATAAATTCATCCTCAGTGAGCATTTGCCCTTTTTTCAGATCGGTATCGGCGGGGTCGATGACGACATATTTTTCGTAGTACAGTACCGAACGCAGCGCTGTCATGGGCAGATCGAGGAGGAGTCCCATGCGGCTGGGAACGGAGCGGTAGTACCAGATATGCGAAACCGGGGCGGCAAGCTCAATATGGCCCATGCGCTCCCGGCGCACCTTAAAGTGGGTAACCTCAACACCGCAGCGGTCGCAAATAACCCCTTTGTAACGGATTGACTTAAACTTGCCGCAGTAGCATTCCCATTCCTTTGTTGTCCCGAATATCCTTTCGCAGAACAGGCCATCTTTTTCGGGACGCAGGGTGCGGTAATTAATTGTTTCCGGTTTTTTTACTTCACCGTATGACCAACTCCTGATCATTTCCGGTGAAGCCAATTGAATTTTTATCGAATCAAAATCCTGAATATCCCGCATGTTATCCCTCCTCTTAGAAATTGCTTCCGGGTTTGGCGATTAATTCCTCATCTTTTTCTGTCAGGGGAATCTGCCTGTTCTTGCTGTCAAAAATGGACAGGTCGAGGGCAAGCCCGCGAAGTTCCTGTACCAGTACGTTAAACGATTCGGGAATGCCCGCAGTGGTGGAAGGTTCTCCCTTTACCGTGGCTTCGTAAATCTTGGAACGTCCGGTCATGTCATCCGATTTTATCGTTAAAAGTTCCTGGAGAGTATGCGCCGCACCGTAGGCTTCCAGAGCCCAGACTTCCATTTCGCCCAGGCGCTGCCCGCCAAACTGGGCCTTGCCGCCCAGGGGCTGCTGGGTAACCAGTGAATAGGGGCCTGTGGACCGGGCGTGCATTTTATCGTCAACGAGGTGGTGCAGCTTGAGGAAGTAAATAATCCCGCAGAAAATCGGGTTGATAAAGTACTCGCCGGATTTACCATCGCGAAGCATAACTTTGCTTGTCACCGGCAGACCGGCTTCTGTAAGTTTACTTTCTATTTGCTCGTTGGTGGGAGACTCGAAAACCGGCACTGAATACCATTCACCCAGGGTGGAACCTGCCCAGCCAAGTTCAGTTTCCAAAAGCTGGCCGATATTCATGCGGGACGGAACGCCCAGCGGTGTGAGGCAGAGATCCAGAGGTGTGCCGTCTTCCATGTAGGGCATGTCCTCTTCGGGGAGGATTCTGGCGACAACGCCCTTGTTTCCATGCCGCCCGGCCATTTTATCCCCTTCGCGAAGTTTACGTTTCGTGGCAACCAATACTTTGACCACTTCATCAACACCGGGGTTTAAATCGTCACCCTCGGTTCGTTTGAGCCGTTGTATATCGATAACCGTCCCTTCAATGCCGTGCGGCACCCTCAGTGAAGAATCACGGACTTCCTTGGCTTTTTCACCGAATATTGAGTTGAGCAGTTTGAATTCCGGGGTTGTCTCAGTTTCGCTTTTGGGTGTTACCTTACCGACAAGTATATCGCCGGAACGTACTTTTGCACCGACACAGATAATCCCCTCCCTGTCCAGGTTGTCCAGACTTTTCTCGGAAATATTGGGAATTTCATTGGTGATTTTTTCTGGCCCCAGTTTTGTTTCCCGCACCTCCGTGGCAAACTCCTTGATGTGGATCGAGGTAAACATATCGTTTTTAACCACCCGCTCGGATATGAGGATGGAATCTTCGTAGTTATACCCGTTCCAGGGCATAAAACCCACGAGGATATTCCTGCCCAGGGCAAGCTCGCCGTTCTGGGTTGCCGGGCCGTCGGCGATAACCTGGCCGGAAACAACCTTGTCGCCGACTTTAACAATGGGACGCTGGTTGTAGCAGGTATCTTGGTTCGTACGCTGGAATTTGACCAACCGGTACCGGTCATTGCCCTGCTCGTCGGTTATTACCTGTGATGACTGTTTTGCCGCAGTGGGTTTGTCGGGTTTTATCGTGATGTCATGGGAAGTAACCCGAACCACTGTTCCGGATCTGCTGGCTTTGACAAGTACGCCGGAATCGTAGGCGCACTTGCCTTCCATGCCGGTACCGACTCTCGGCGCTTTGGGGAATACCAGCGGCACCGCCTGGCGCTGCATGTTTGATCCCATCAGGGCGCGGTTCGCATCATCATGTTCAAGGAAGGGGATGAGGGATGCCGAAACAGAAATGATCTGTTTTGGCGAAACATCCATGTATTGAATATCGTCCGGCCCGCGGGTGGTATAGTCACCGTGCCTGCGGCAGGAAATCTGATCATCTTCAAAAGAATTATTACCTTTAAGCTTAGCCGATGCCTGGGCGATAAAATACCGGTCTTCTTCCATGGCATTGAGGTATTCGATGTCCCGTGAAACAATGCCCCTGGAAACTTTACGGTACGGGGTTTCCAAAAAGCCGTATTCATTAACACGGGTATAGTTAGCAAGCGATACAATTAAACCGATGTTCGGCCCTTCAGGTGTTTCGATGGGGCACATCCTGCCGTAGTGGGTATAGTGAACATCCCTCACTTCAAATCCTGCACGGTCGCGGGACAGCCCGCCGGGACCCAATGCGTTAAGCCTGCGCTTGTGGGTCAGCTCGGCAAGGGGGTTAACCTGATCCATGAACTGGGAAAGCTGGCTTGAACCATAAAATTCCTTGATAGCCGCGACAATGGGTTTGATGGATACCAGATCCTGCGGCTTGATGGTTTCGGTTTCTTTAAGGCTCATCCGCTCTTTGGCAATGCGCTCCATGCGGCTGAAGGCGGTCTTCATGATATTTCCCATCAGCTCACCCACGGAACGTATCCGCCTGTTGCCCAGGTGGTCAATATCGTCAAAATTTTCATCGCCCACATAGACTTTAATAAGGAATTTCATCGTGGCGATGATATCCTGCTTCGTCAGGGTATAATCTTCCAGAGGAGGTTTATAGTCAAATTTTTTGTTGAGTTTATAGCGCCCTACCCTTCCCAGGTCGTAACGGCGGGGGGTAAAAAACATCCCTAAGAGCTCTTTTTCGGCAGCATCAACAGAGATACTTTCTCCCTGCATCAGCACCGAAAACACTGCCATAAGGGCTTCTTCCCGGGTAGGTTCATCATGCTCATTCGTATACTTAGATTTTTCACGCTCAAAACATTTGAGCAGTATATCAGAATCCAGGGAGTGATTGTCGGATTTATCATCAGAAGGATCATGAAGATCGATAAATTTAATGACCTCTATGGTTTTAATCCCGTTTGTCAGTATCGCATCAACATCGTGGAAATGGAGTTTTTCACCAGCCTTGTAGAGCTTCTTCATTCCATCATTTTCGCTGCTTCCCGGTGCAGCGGTTTCGTCTTTGACCCACACCGGTGCTGCAAGTACCCGCCCGGATATTTTCTCCTTGACCTCACGATCATCCTTCACTTTAAGGGTTTCGGTAACATAGAAAGCCTTGATTATTTCCTCACGGCTTTCGAATCCCAGGGCACGGAGGAATAAAGTGCCCAAAATACGTTTCTTACGGTCAATTTTGGCGTAAATAAGTTCTCTTTTTTTATCTATTTCAAATTCAAGCCAACTTCCCCGGTAAGGAATGATCCGTGAAGAAAAAACGCCTTTTTCATTGCTGAAAATAACACCGGGAGAACGGTGGATTTGCGAAACAACCACCCGCTCGGCGCCGTTTATGATAAAAGTTCCCCGCTCGGTCATGATGGGGATATCACCCATATAGATGTCTTTTTGCCGAATTTCTCCGGTCTGCTGGAAGATGAGATTAACCCGGGCTTTAAGCGGTATTGCATAAGTAATACCTTTAAGCTTACAGTCCAGTTCGGAGAATTTCAGGCTGGATTCGTCCAGGGAATAATAATCATAGCTCAGCCTCATATCCCCATTGGGACTGTCAATCGGGAATGTGGCCTGAAAAACTTCTTCCAGCCCCTGCAGGCTGATTTTTTCGCCATTCCTGATTTTTTCCCTCTGCAGAAAGCGTTCGTACGAGCATACCTGGATATCGATAAGATTCGGTAATTCCATTACATCCTGAACATCGCTTCCAAGGTATACACGTTTATTGGCTGATTTTGCTTTTGTCATTAAACCCCCCTCGTTACAGATAACAGTGAACAGTTAACAGTGATAAGAAGGAGACGGGAGGTTTCGAAAACTACCCGCAACCTTCCTGCACTGTTCTCTGTTCTCTGTTCACTGTTCTCTTTTCACTCTATTGAATCTCAGCAGTACCGCCTGCTGCGGCGATAGCATCCTTGATCTTCGCGGCCTCATCTTTGGAAACATTTTCCTTAAGGGGCTTGGGCGCACCTTCGACCAGGTCTTTAGCTTCTTTCAGACCCAGGTTGGTAATGGCCCTTACTTCCTTGATGACCGCAATTTTCTTCGATTCATCAAAAGCCTTCAGGATAACGGTAAATTCGGTTTGTTCTTCCGCTGCCGCTGCAGGAGCAGCTCCGCCGCCTGCCGCGCCAACAGCCGCAACTGCTACCGGGGCCGCTGCCGAAACACCGAATTTCTCTTCCATCATTTTAACCAGTTCGGAAACCTCCAAAACGGTCATTGAAGCAATCGCTTCCAGGATTTCTTCTTTTGTTGCTGCCATATTATCTTCTCCTCAATTGTATTTGTGCACTTCATACGATGTGCATACCCTCCGCCTCAAATGAAACGCCGGGTAATAATGCAAACCAACAGGAACGGCAGCAATCTGGTTTACCGAAGCCTGAAGGCTTATATACTTGTCAATGGCGGTTTAACTTCCCGCCTTTTTATCACCGACAGCCTTAACCGTCCGTACCAGCCGCGATGGAATATCGTTAAGGGCTGCGGTAAGGTTGCGTGCCGGACCGTTTATCACCGACATGAGCATGGAGATAAGCTCCGGCTTGCCGGGCAGTTTGGAATACATTTCGGTCTGGGTACTGTTGTAAACAGTTCCTGCAACGAGGGCGCCTTTTACTTTCAGCGCCGGGGCTTCTTTGGAAAATTCAAAGAGAATCTTCGCCGCTTCGTTGGAATCTCTGGGAGCAACCGCCACGGCAGTGGGGCCGACAAGGTAGGACGATACATCCGGCGCAGAAAGCTGCTCAAAGGCAAGGCGGGCAAAATGGTTTTTAACCACCTTGTATTCAACTTCTTTGGTTCGAAGGCTTCTGCGCAGGGCAGTAATCTGCTCCACGGTAAGCCCGCGGTAATCGGTAAAAATAAAATCTTCGCAGTCGCTGAATGCTTCCTTCAGTTCCCCAATGGCCTTGGTTTTGCTTTCCTGTATTTTCTTCGCTATAATTGCCATCTTGTATCTCCTATTCCTGGTCCGTAATGGCGATCCACACACCGGGCCCCATCGTGGAGGCAACGGAAACAGACCGGATAAATTCACCCTTGGCATCAACCGGGCGTCTCCGTTTAATTTCGGTAACCACTGCCTTAACATTTTCGGCAACGAGCTCCGGCTCCATGGAAACCTTGCCCACTGCCAGGTGTACTACACTGGTTTTATCGGCACGGAACTCAATACGGCCCTGCTTAAGTTCTGCCAGCGTACCTTTCAGGTCAAAGCTCACCGTGCCGGTTTTGGGGTTGGGCATCAGGCCCTTGCGTCCCAGCACCATACCAAGTTTACCGACATCTTTCATCATATCGGGGGTTGCAACAGCTACATCAAAATCGGTCCAGCCGCCTTTGACTTTTTCGATTAAATCGTCCGCGCCGATATAGGTAGCTCCGGCTTCTTTCGCTTCGTTTTCTTTTTCACTCTTGCAGAAAACCAATATCTTTTTTTCTCCCCGGAACTGGTTGGGAAGAACCACGGTATCACGCACTGTCTGGCTTTTTTTCAGGTTAAGTTTGACATGCAGCTCTACGGTTTCGTCAAATTTTGCCGAAGCCATTGATTTGATAAGAACCAGCCCTTCATCAAGGCTGTAGGTGGTGGAAGGGTCATATTTCTTTGCCGCTTCCCGGTATTTTTTTCCACGTTTCATTTTTCCACCTCAACACCCATTGACCGTGCCGTGCCGGCGATTATTTTTACAGCTCCCTCGACATCATTGGCACTTAAGTCCTGCATTTTTAATTTGGCAATTTCTTCAATTTTAGCCCTGGGAAGTTTGCCAACCTTTGTTTTGTGGGACTCAGGAGATCCCTTTTCCAGCCCGATAGCCTTTTTGATGAGAACCGCTGCCGGAGGGGTCTTGAGGATAAAGGTGAATGTTTTATCCGTATAGACAGTGATTACGACGGGGATGGTAAGCCCCGGCTCCATGTTTTTTGTCCGGTCATTAAACTGCTGGACAAATGTCGGCGCACTCACCCCATGGGGTCCCAGCGCCGGACCAACCGGCGGGGCCGGCGTTGCCTTTCCTGCCGGGCATTGCAGCTTAATAAAAGCCGCAACCCTTTTTTTTGCCATGTATTGCTCCTTTGTGGTGTTCCGGCGGCAACCGGTTAGCGCTCAGCCCAGCACCCAGCACCTAAATTCTTAGGTGCTGGGTGCTGGGCTGGGCTCCCACATGTTATATTTTTTCCACCTGCAGAAGATCGACTTCTACCGGTGTATTTCTGCCAAAAATCCCTACCATTACTTTAAGTTTGTTCTTTTCATGGTTTACTTCGTCAATGGTCCCGGTGAACGATGCAAACGGCCCGTCAATTATTTTAACCTGCTCGCCTTGAGAAAAGCTCTGGCGTGTCCGGACCGGGCGCTCTCCCTTTATTTCGCCGGTTTTCTGTAAAATGGCACGGGCTTCGTCGCCGGAAAGCGGCTGCGGCTTTCGGCCTGCCGGGGTACCCACAAAACCGGTAACACCCTGTATTTTTTTTATTTTTGAACAGGGAACCTTCCAGCCCATTTCAGAATCGGGGAGGTCCATTTCCACCAGGATATAACCGGGGAGGAATTTCTTGGTCGTGGTACGTTTTTTCCCGTCCCTGACCTCGACAACTTCTTCACTGGGAATTTTTACATCCCGGACGGTTTCCTTGTCCAACTCTCCCATTTCGGTCATCATGCGGATAGTTTTTTCTATTTTGTTCTCGTAGCCAGAGTAGATATGGAGAACATACCAGCCTGTAGCCATTTTTTTCCCTTTGCTCCCTTAGAATATTGCCCTTATGCCCAAAAGCAGAAGCAAGTCAATCAGGCCCAAAATAGCCGCTATTATCAGGGTAGAAATAATGACGACCTTTACCGAGCTGACAACATCGTCCCTGCTCGGCCAAATTACCTTCCGGAGCTCAGCGTATGATTCCTTGATAAATTGAACGATTTTTTTCATACTCTCCTCATGCGGCGATTACACCGCTTCCAGGCGCAGCAGGCTTCGAACCCGCGACCTGCGGTTTTGGAGACCGCCGCTCTACCAGCTGAGCTA
>Ga0099364_10002952_pt1 | contig 26852 bp, 21 predicted proteins | sample TergutTh196P3_FD_73070 | JGI IMG/M metagenome (GOLD analysis project Ga0099364, IMG submission 73070) | Microcerotermes parvus P3 segment gut microbial communities from Pointe-Noire, Republic of the Congo - Th196 P3 | ecosystem: Host-associated > Arthropoda: Insects > Digestive system > Gut ...
CCGCCGGCCCCGAAACCCTCTCCGGCGGTTCTAGTTCCAATGACGATCTTGGGTTGGATGAAGATTGATATCAACCCCTGACTACTTAAGCACTAAGGTCAAAGAACTTTTTGGCCTTGACTACCTCTTTCCGTATCAAAGATTAGTAATTACAAATATCCTAGAAGCGGATGCTTCGCAAGCGACGGAAGCCTCTGAACAAAATGAGAATGATGACCGCAATACACTGGGCAAGCAGATAGTTATTCTGCCTACAGGTGCGGGAAAGTCATTGTGCTTTCAATTACCCGCTATGCTTTTGGAAGGAGTAACCCTTGTAATCTACCCCATCCTGTCTCTGATGGCGGATCAAGAACGCCGCTTAAATGAGAAAGGCTTTAACCCCGTAATTCTAAGGGGAGAACAAAGCAAAGAAGACCGCGCACAAATTTGGGATTCACTAAAAAACGGGCAGTCTAAATTTATAATTGCCAACCCGGAAGTGCTTTTAACACCGCAGGTTAAAGCGGAATTAAAAAATATCGATATTAAACATATTGTAATTGATGAAGCGCACTGCGTAAGTGAATGGGGTGAAAGTTTCCGCCCCAGTTATTTAGAGATAGGCTCAATAATTAATGACCTTGCTCCTCCGTTAGTAACCGCTTTTACTGCCACAGCTTCCGCTCCTGTATTGGAAAAAATCAAGCGGTATATTTTTAATGATACTAACATTCACCAAATAGTAGGAAACCCTGACAGGCCAGATATTTCATATACCGCAATACCGGTTATAAACCGCAATTTGGCGGTGAGGGATTTGTTAATCCAAAACGCACGCCCCGCAATTGTTTTCTGCTCATCCCGTCCAAGGACGGAAGAACTTGCCCACTATCTTAGAATAGAACTTGGAGAAATGGGGTATTCTTGGCACAATGAAATCCGTTTCTATCATGCCGGCCTTAGCAGAGAAGAAAAAACCGCAGTAGAAAAATGGTTTTTTGGAAATTCAGAAGCAGTGTTGTGCGCAACATGTGCTTATGGAATGGGAGTTGACAAAGCGGATATTCGCACGGTTATTCATAGAGACTGCGCCCCAACGGTGGAAGCATACTTGCAAGAGGCAGGCAGAGCCGGACGGGACGGCGGTCAGTCAAAGGCAATTTTGTTATGGGGGCCGGAAGACAAAGTAGCGCTTGAAAGATGCAAGACAGATGAAAACCGCAGCCGTCTTGTATCTTTATTAAACTACGCCAAAGATACGCATAACTGCCGCAGACATTCACTTCTTAAAATGTTAGATTACCAAGCAAGCGGAGAAACATGGGAAAACCCGGAAACCCAATGCTGTGATGTCTGTGATAAAGAAGCAAATGACAAACTGCGGGAAGAAACCCCAGTTTTAAATTTCATCCGTAAAAATAAAAGACGATACACTGTCAGCCAAGCCGCTTCTGCCATGACCCGCACTACAGTCCGATGGTCAGAAAATGAAGTAAAAGAGGTTATAAATTATTTATTAGACCAAGGGAAACTGAAGAAACACAAGCGTTTCCCTTGGAAAAATAAAATCACTCTTTGATACCGCCCATCGTTATGCCGGAAATTATATATCTTGCCATAATGAAATAGAATATAATAATTGGGACAAGCGAAATTGCAATACCAAGGTAAATAGCGCCCGTTTCTGTACGATAAATATCACCGCGCAGCAAAGATACAAACATAGGCAGTGTAAATTTATCCTGAGTTGAAATCATAACAGTAGGCAAAAGGAAATTGTTCCATGAAGCAACAAAGGCAAATATTGACTGTGCCGCAAGAGACGGAGATATTACAGGAAGAATAATTATGTTAAAAATATGAAATTCGCCGGCACCATCAATTCTTGCCGCATCAATAAGTTCTATATTCAATACGGACATCATATATTGCCTAATAAACAAAACCGCACCGGCCGCCGCAATACTTGGAAGTATTAAAGGAATATAAGTATCTGTCAATTTCCAGGAAGCCATAAGCTGGTAAAATCCAATAAAGGTGAGAGAACCGGGAAGCATCATAATTACCAAAATTAAAGCCCACATAGCCATTCTGCCCTTAAACCGGTAAACATGCAGAGCATAAGCCGTTAAAGCAGAAAAATAAACAACTAATAATGTAGAAGAAATAGCAATGGTTGCACTGTTAAAAAAGCCTCTCAACATCCTAAAACCGCGGTTTATTAGAGCATTCCAATTGTAAATAATATTGGTTCCCGGAATTATAGTAAGCCCTAAATTAATTTGTTCAGAAGATCTAGTTGCATTAATCAACAATACATAAATAGGTACTATAGCAAGCAGACCAAGAAAAATCATTACCGCATGAAGAAGAATACGTTTTATAGGTTGATCAGTTTTGCCAATCATTTAGTGCCTCCTTTTTTTATTTTAACATTACTCTTCTTTAATTCACTGCGATCCTGCATAAAGAAGAAAATAATAAACGCTAAAATTATAGTTACAAAGAAAATCCCTACAGAAATTGTCGCACCATAAGAATAATTATTGGGAGGCTGAAAAGCTGTATTATATTGATACAATGTAGTTGTTCTTATTTTATAGGCAGGTCCGCCCCTCATATCTGTCAACAAGAATGGAATTTCAAACATCTGCATACCGCCAATCATAGATGTAATTAAAATATAAAGTATCATGGGGCGAAGCAAAGGAAGTGTTATAAACCAAGCAGTCTGGCGGCTATTTGCACCATCAACAGTAGCAGATTCATACAATGAAATAGGAATACTTGTAATACCTGCCATAAGCATAATAAGAGTATGGCCATACCACATCCACCATTGAATAAACGCAACTAATCCACGTGAGAACCAAACACTGCGGAAAAAGTTAAAATACTCTTCCGGGTTACCTGAATCCATCAAATGAATACCTAAAAATCTTAGAAATTGATGGGCAGGAGCGTTAACATGGCCAAATGCTCCAAAGAAATTACGGAAAAGCAAAGCAACAGAAGCAGCCATAAGAAGATTTGGCATATAAATAACCGCCCTAAACAAACCTCTGCCAACAAGGTTAAGACGAGTATCTGAAAGCCAAATTGCAAGTATTAAAGCAATACCAAGCTGGGGGATAAAGTTAAACCCCCAAATAATAAATGTATTTCCTAAAGCTCCCCAAAATTCTTCATCACTAATAAGTCTATTGTAATTATAAGCAATAGGAGTTACTGTCTTTGCTCCTTTGCAAGTTTCACATTCCCGGGAAATAGGATTTCCATTCGCATCAAGTATATCATTACCCAGAACATCGGCTTCATAAATCCTTCCGGCGCCCCTGCAAATGGGACACTCAGCATCTTTAAAAACATATTCAGTTTTAAAACCCCTGATATCTGTAAAACTTACCAGGAATGTATTTATTGTGGGCCAAAAGTTAAAGACAAAAAACGCAACAAGAAATGGTAAAATAAACAGATAACCAGTGCGATTTGTTTTTTCTTCATGACCAATTAATTTCTTAGATCCAAAATGTATTTTTATTGGTTTTGATTCTGGAATATTAGATTCATCCAATACAGGCTGAATCTCATTTTCATTTGACATTGGGCCCTCCTAAAAAAAACCCAGCACCTAAAAATTTAGGTGCTGGGTATAATATCACATCTTAGCTAAAAACCCCTAAAATTATTGGAGTTCAAGCTGATTTCTTACTCTGGTTGAAAAGTCAGCAAGAGCTTGATCTAAAGTCATCTCACCGTTTCTATAAGCGGTTGCTGCTTCAGCAAAAATACCGTTGATTGTCTGATCTGTACCCTGTAAGAGTTTACCATCAACATTCTGAGCCATTGCTGCAAATGCTGCATAATGGTTCTGTCCGCCAAGGAAGGGTTCGGAGAATGTAGGTGCAATTTTGTTCATAACAGGAATGTTGCTGACAACATCGCCTGAAGCTAATGCATACTGTTCAAGGAAGCTGTCATTAGTTGTAAGCCATTCAATCATTTGCTTAACTTCGTCAGCTTTTTTGGTGCCTCTCCATGCGCCAAGCCATGTTCCGCCCCAGCGATACGCTGCAGGACCTGCGACCATTGCCCAGTCACCGGCTGTAACTTCGGCATTAGGTTTAAGAACATAGTGGAGACCCCATGTAGGAAGGAAGTAACCAAATGCTTCATAGCGTCTGCCGCTTGCATCGTTTTCTTCGTCTCTCATAGCTCTGAACCAACCGTCACCCCACTGGTTATTTTTGGTATCATAGCCTCTTTCAAAGAAAATTTTGCTCATTTCCATGTACTGAATCATTACAGGATCGATATTAAGTCTGTTATTCACAACCCAAGGCGAGGAGCGACCATCAACAAATACATTGAAGAGGTCCTGAGCGCTTGCCAGAATTACAGCCTGTCCGTTTGATTCAGCTCTAAGTCTTTCTGCTGTTGAAAGGAATGTGTCAAAGTCAGAAACAAGGGTCTGGATAAATGCCGGATCATCATTACCAAAATATTTTCTGGCAATGCTTCTGCGGTAGAAGAATGCGCCGGGGCATGCTTGCCATGACATTCCGTAAACTCTGCCTTCAAATGTACCAATTTCTACAGGATACTTAAGAAGTTTGCTTGCGTTTTTTTCATAGATGTCGGTGAGATCCAAAAGGAATCCCGATTCAACATATTTACGAACAAATGCTGCTTCCAGAGCAAAGACATCCGGTGCTCCGCGGCCAGAGGCCAATACCGGATCCAATTTGTTTTCAAACTCATCTGTTGGTGAGAATGAATAAGTGATTTTGACCTCAGGGAATTCTTTTGCATAATAATTCATGACAAGCCCTTCTACTTCATCAGTAAAGGACCAAATTACTATACCCTGATCAGGTTGGCAGCTCATCATGCCTAGCATAATAAGTGCTGCGCACACAAAAACTAGTGCTTTTTTCATCTTTATTTTCCTCCAAAGAACTTTTTTCCCAAACCTTTTTTTAGTTTAGGTTAATTTAGATAATGTTAACACATTGTTCAATTATGGTCAATACTTTTTTTTATTAATTTGTGATAATATTAAAAATCCGCATTTTATTGGAAATTAGCCCAAATTTGACCATTTTTACCCCCCAATTAATCGGAAATTTCCTCAAATTTGGCCAATATCTGAGCCTTAAAGTCTTCTATAGCCTGTTGTTTGGATTTTTCGCCTTTAACAAATGCATTTACAGCTTCCATATAAGTAGCCTGAATTTCATCGTCATAGCTTTGAGCTAATCTGCCGTTAACAGTTTTTGCCATTTCAGCAAAATCAGCATAATGATTTTGTCCGCCAAGAAACGAGTTCTCAAAACTATCTATTACATTATTTACTGCTGTAAGATTGCTGACCAGTTTACCGGTTTCCAGTGCCCATACTTTAAGAAATTCATCATCCGCGGCAATCCATTCTATTATATGCTTTGCAGCCTCAGGGCTTTTTGTTCCTTTCCATGCGGCAATCCAGGAGCCGCCTTGATACCAGCCTGCGGGACCCTGAATCATAGCCCAATCACCTTCAGTGTTGCCGGCGTACTCCATAAGAATATTTCTAAAACCTTCCATGGATAAGAAGTAGGCAAAAACTTCAACCGGTCTTCCGTTTTCATCTTTGAGTTCGCCTTTTATACCTGCAAGCCAACCCTCTGTATGAGGATCAACGCGGCCTTCCCATCGATTTTCATAAAGTTCTTTTGCAAAATTAAAATAATAATCAAGAATAGGATCGATCCTAAGACTGCCGTTTACAATCCAGGGATTCTGCCTTGCACTGAAAAACGGAATTTGAAAATCTTTATATGAAGCCGCAACAACACAAGTACCGTTTGAGCGAGTCTTAATTAATCTTGCCGAGTTAAGAAATCTGACAAAATCTGTAAAGTAGGTTTGAATGATCTGGGGATTGTCAGTGCCAAAATACCTTCTTGCCAGACTGCGTCGATAAAACATTGCGCCGGGGTTTGTCTGCCATGACATGGCATATACCTTGTCTTCAAATGATCCAACTTGCACCGGATATGCAAGAAGTTTATCTTTGTTTCTTGTGTAAATATCGGTAAGATCCAAGAGGAATCCGGATTCAACATATTTGCGGACAAAAGCAGAATCTAAAGCAAAAATATCCGGCGCACCGCGGCCGCTTGTCAAAACAGGATCTAGTCTGTTTTGAAATTGGTTGACAGGAGTTATCGAATAATCAATTTTGACATCAGGAAATGATAAAGTGTAATGTGTTAATACATCTTCCCGTCCGTCTTCTTTCCCATCGATCATCTGCGCTAATTCATCATTGAACGACCAAACTGTCAGCCTAGTATATTTTTGACAACCGCTAAAAATCAACAGCAAAAATACTGTGCCAATTAAAAAATATTTTTTCATATTATCCCTTAATATTGATAGTTGCCGACACCGGAGCAGGTGCGCCTTTTTCTACCGACAACGGTGATGCAAGCGGAACAGGAGCGGCATCTGCGGCAATTACCTTGTATACACCCGGCACCAAAACAGATTCCCCCTGATCATTTACAGTTTCAAAAGCTGATGCCGCAAGATCAAATTCTACGGTTTTAGTTTTACCTGCGGGAATATTGATCCGCTTAAAACCTCTTAATGAAGCGATAGGGTCATTTTCATTCTGCGCTTCTTTTGAAACATAAATCTGTACAACTTCATCAGCATCGATCTTACCTGCATTGGAAATGTTAACTGAAACTTTTACCTTGCCTCCGACGGAGATTGTGTCTACTGAAAGTTTAATAGAATCAAACTTAAACTTTGTATAAGAAAGTCCAAAACCAAATGGGTACAGCGGTTTTTCTGTCATGTATCGATATGTTCTGCCTTTCATTGAATAGTCTTCATAAGGCGGAAGTTGTTCTGTAGAAGCGGGGAATGTAATGGGCAATTTTCCTGAAGGAACTGTGTCACCAAAAATAATATCGGCTACTGCTTTGCCGCCGGACTCTCCGGGATACCACGCAAAAATTACGGCATCCGCAAGATCTTCCGGAAAGGCAATTGGACTGCCGCCGGTAAGCACAAGGATTATTTTTTTGCCGGCATTGCGGACAACTTGTAAAAGTTTTAATTGCCATGCCGGAATCTCAATTGTATTGCGATCACCGTTGGAGTCTGAAGCAATAGCATCACCCTCTTCACCTTCCAGTGCGCCGTCTAAACCTAAAACACAAATGACAACATCTGTTACATTTGCTTCTCCGTAATGAACAAGAGAGCGACTGTTTTCACTGTACATTAGACAGCCCTGCCTGTAACCTAAATTGATACCGAACATATCTTTAGTTTTTTCCGCAAGCCCTTCCAGAATTGTTGTAAAGCGAGAGCTAATTCCAAAATAATTTCCAAAAAGCGTATGAGGATTTGCAGCCGCAGGTCCCATAACTGAAATTAATTTTGGACTGGAATCTAAGGGGAGAATATTATTATCGTTCTTTAAAAGCACTATGGATTTTTCTGCTGCTTTAAGAGATAAAGATCGATGCTTATCATTGTTTATTACATTGCGGCCAAGTTTGTTCCATTTGCCTTTATTTGCGCCGCCCAAAAGTCCAAGCTTAAACTTTGTTCTAAGCAATCTTTCAAGAGAAAGATTTATAGTTTCCTCGGAGACCAATCCCTTTTTATGAGAGACTGTCAGCATGGGATAAGTACAGCCGCAATTTAAATCACAGCCGACATTCAAAGCAAGCGCGGCAGATTCCTCAGGGCTAGTTGTTATTTTATGAAATTCATGGAAGTCACGGATTGCCCAACAATCAGAAACAAAATGCCCTTTGAACCCCCACTTTCCTCTAAGTATTTCTTTAATAAGAAAATTGCTTGCACAGCACGCTTCATCAAGGGTACGGTTATACGCTCCCATCACGGATTCAACGCCGGCATCAACAAGCGCCTTGAACGCGGGCAGATAAGTTTCCCACAAATCTTTTTTATTTACTATAGCGTTAAAAGTGTGCCGGTCTTTTTCCGGCCCGGAGTGGACGGCGTAATGCTTTGCACAAGCGGCAAGCTTTAAATTTTCCGGATCATCACCCTGCATACCACGGACAACGGCAACGCCCATTTTTGCGGTAAGGTAGGGGTCTTCTCCATAAGTTTCCTGCCCCCTGCCCCAGCGCGGATCACGGAAAATGTTGATATTTGGTGTCCAGTAAGTGAGTCCCCAGTACTGACCGCGGTTGCCCTGTTTGACAGCCTCGTTGTACTTTGCCCGCGCTTCATCAGAAACGGCTTCAAAAACTTTTTGAACAAGCTCTTCATCAAACGAAGCCGCCAAAGCTATTGCCTGCGGGAACACTGTGGCAACGCCTGCCCGTGCAACCCCGTGCAAACATTCGTTCCACCAGTTGTATTCAGGGATTCCCAAACGGGGGATTGCATCGCTTCTGTGGCTTAACTGGGACACTTTTTCTTCCAGTGTCATTTTAGAAATTAATTCTTTAATTTGTGATTCTCTATCCATGAGGTAAGTATATAGGAAGGTTGTTAAATATTCAATAGATAGGGTTTTTAGGTTTAGGGATTTGCTATACACCCTTGCCCTCTGCTGGTTTTGAGGCGTTTGCTTCTAGCGTAATACAAAAATTCTCTTGATACGAATAGACATCTAATAAGAAAAATAAATGAGACAATACAAACAAAAAGTTAGGTTGAAATTTACTCGAATCTATATCAAGACTTTGTATTTGAATGTCTTCAACCAACATTATAAAATTAGTTATGTAATCTTTTGAATTACTTTGCTTGCATTTTGGTAATTTAAAAATTCTGCTGTAAATTAACTTATCTAACTCAGAATTATTTTTATCAGATATATTAAAAACATCAATTATGTAAAAAGAACAAAACAACAAAGCTAACTGTATGTTTGCCGTCCTCTCAAAGAACTTGTTAGCATCTAGTTTTTTTTCAATCGGACTAGCTTTCAAAATAGCACAAAAGAAGGCTGATGCAACTTTATGTCTGTCCATTCTAACAATTTCTTTTTTCTCATCACTTCCTTGTTCAATGCGATCATGTATTAAACTTCTGTATCTTTGGTAATTATCAAAAACAAGATCAAATTTATCTTTATTAATTGATAATTTGTCGCTAATTTTACAAAGCCTATTTATATCAGTTAAGAGTCTGTTCTGAAAACGCTTTTTTGTATCTTCATTCACTATTGAATCTCCGTATAAGTTAGATTAGGTTAGTGGTGTTTTGGTTCAGCCAAAAACAATGTGTTCTAAAATATCATAGTCTTTTTTATCAAAATCCAAGTTGTTTATGTCATCTTCATCATTCATGTGGGACATTTTTTTAGCATATTCATTATCTGTTAAATTTGGGGAGTCTTCAAGTCTTTTTCTAGCATTCAATAATACTGTGTCTGCGTTCATCCTTCCTCCTGACTTATATATAAACCTTTTATTTTTAAGGCTACTCTTAGAATGATAGCACTAAAATCCCGATTTGTCAATCTTTTTGACACCTTTTCGGCGAAAATCTGCAAAACATAGAAACCTAAAGTCCAAATTCCCTACCCACTAACCCTCACTGCCCCCCCATCCTCGGTCCGTTGGGGCTTGCCCTCAGCACAGGATGACCGTGGGTATTTACTGTGCTAAAATCCCAGTGTGCAGAGTTGAACCCCAAACCGTGATGGGCGGCAGGCGTCGTTCCGCTTGCAGACGCATCGTTTTGCCAAATGTCACGGCGGCGGAAGTCGCTGTCTTCGGCGTTTGCACCGTTACTGTTACTGTGCGTACCTGTTGGTGCAGGTGTTATTAGAGTAGGTGTACCTCCGTGGGTTGCACTTTCGAAAAGCCTCATCTTGTCATATGTGGCACTACCAACAAAGCCGCCTGCAGTTAGAAGGTATGAATAATTGTCATTATATACGATAATGTTTCCATCACAGTATTCCGCATAGTTCAGTAAAGCTCTTCGCAATACGCTGGTACTTGAAGGATCAAGATTTCCCGCACCTCTGATAAAGCCTGATAATCCGCCTACATGAAGACCTACGACATCCGCACCATATTGCGAAGAAGCTGTCCCCCTGTTCCATAATAAGGTTTAGTAGCCTTATACAGATACTTTAAATTCAGTTCCCGATCAATTAAACGGTAGAAATTGTTCTGCGGAACCAAATCTTCCAGATATACTTGGTACATAATCTTTGCTTACCATTTTTTTCCCTGCATGTTTACTACTATACCTTAAATTTATTTATAGATATAGTATTTTTTGTTGGTTGTGCAACAGGCACGTTTGTTATGCGATGTGCCATTTTGTATTTTTTGATGTGTTTATTTTTCATTCATATTTTATTTAGAGCAATAATTAACCCTCTGGTAAATTTTGTATCCGACTTTGTTTTATAAAAAGCCTTATTAAAAAAGCTGTCCGAAAATTTGCTTCCCGGACAGCTATACAATTAGAACTTTAAGGCTAAACCAATGCTCGCAACTGATACAGCGGAATAACCCAGTTCAATATACGCTCCGATGTTATCGGTAAAGAAATACCGACCACCTAAAACGAAACCATAAAGAAAAGTGCTATTGTCATATTTAGTAGTATATGTAATACCTAAGAGATCCCAAGTGGATTCTTGGTTCCATACTAACCAGCCTAATGAAATGCCAAGGTATGTATCAAGGGCATCAAGTAAATGGAAATGCCAATTTGCCCTAGCGCCAAATCCCAACATTGTTCCACTCCAATTGTATACCCCAACATCTTCCTCATAGGAGGTAAAAGCAAAATATCCGCCAATCGACAGTGGGATGGGGAGCCCATTTGGTTTATACGTTATAGCTGCGGAAATTGGCGGTATTTTTATTGAATATTCCAGAATCCCCCAGCCAATGCCTGCATCAATGAAAATGTTTGAATCTTGAACAGCAGGTGATGCGTTCATAAAATCAAACCCAAAAGCGGCTCCCAAGACCAAGCTTGCGAGAGCCAATACGAGAAATAGCTTTTTCATAAAAAAGCTCCTTTTGTTTTCCAACCCTTATAGGCTGGAAACTGTTATGCACGAGATGGGCCAACGGCACATTATTTCCTCTGCATTAGTATCCACATACGGATACTATAATATTGTACCCATAATAGGATATTTGTCAACTATTAATTATCCAAGTCTGGGTATTATATTCCTATGGGTGGTTTGAACGAAAATTTGAAGGGAGAATTAGAATACAGGGGGATGCTGGTTAAGGAATTGGCACATAAAACCGGTATACCCAAAAAAACAATAGACAAGTACATGCTTACGAACGGAACTATGCCACCGGCTGATAAAGCCGTAAAAATTGCTCAGATTTTGGGAGTATCAACAGAGTATCTGGTAACCGGTAAAAAAAACACAGGCCAAAAATTACCGGAACGGTTTTTAAGCCCTGAACTACTTTCAATAATAGATAAGGTTGAGCCACTTTCCAGAGAAAAACGAAAGATTGTAGAGAATACGGTAGTTGAGCTGATCAAACTTTTACAACACCCATCAAAAGACGAGCCAGTTGCGTTAACTCCTCTTCAACAAGTCTTTCTTAGGCTTTTCAGAAAGTAATTAAACCGTATCGGCTTCGCTTAATAAAAATTAGATTAGTATATTTTAAATTATGATACCGAGATAAGGTCAGGCAACCATAACGAACAATAATCAAAAATCTAGTTTAATAATTAAATAAATAATTATTTTTTTGTCAATAAAGTCAAAATGACATTACTACCATGAAAAATTACAGTCATTTTTTATCCTATAACGATAATTTGCGCAAATGTCACATAACATCTAACGTTTATACGACAAAAAGTGTGGTGTAAACTACCAAATATGGGGTTTATGCGAAAATTTTGAGAATTGGGGAAATGAGAGGATTTTAAGAAAGAGGGTGTCACAACGGGCGTGGTTAGCCATCCCCATTAACACCAATCCCACAAATCCGTCCGCCGTACAACTCTTTTGGGTTTATCCTTATTTTTAGCTTTTTCTCCATTAATGCAAGCAAATGCATTTGGGTTTCATCGCCGATTGTTGCCATTATGCCGCGTTTTCCTGCTCTTCCCGTGCGGCCGGCGCGGTGTATGTAAAAATCGCTGTCTGCCGGTACATCAAGGGCTATTACATGGGTTACACCACGAATATCTAGGCCGCGGGCAGCCAAGTCTGTTGCAACAAGAACCTGCACAGTGCCGTCACGGAAAGAGTCCAATGCCGCTTTACGGTCTTCAGCGGGAATTGGCTTTTTATTTACCTTGCCAAATAAAGCCGCGGCGGCAATTTTATGATGTACAAGATTTGAATGTATAAAGATGGCATCATCATTTTTACTTGTAAAAACAAGGATTTTTATTTTTGATTTTTTGCTCTTTCCTGTTTGATTATTTATAGCTGCCAAAAGTGACCTAAGGGCTTGCCCTTTTTTCCGCTTTTCACTAAAAAATGCCCAATGCTCAATTTGATTGCGCAATATTTCATGATCATCGCTTTCTACGAGTTCTGCATCCTTAAAAAGAACCCCTAATTGTTCGCAAGTTTTTTTGCTTACAGTGGCGGAACATCCAATTACCTGCAAGTTGGGAGATTTTCTTTTAATAAGAGACAGCAACCCCTTTGTATCATCCAAACATTCCTGCGCGGTTAAACGGTCAGCTTCGTCTAGGATTAGGTATTGTAAATTACTTAGTTTTAATTTTCCCATTTTTGTTTGCGTATACAAACGCCCCGGACTACCTACTATTATATAGGGAGTGAGGTTTTTACCCGATAACAAAAAGGCAACTTCATTTTCTATCTGTGAACATAGTTCAAGTGTAGGCGCAACTATTAAAACATTAATTTCCTTTCTCTGCGTCTCTGCGCCTCTGCGCGAGGATAGATTTTGTAGTATAGGAAGCAAATACGCAAAAGTTTTACCAGTCCCTGTTGCTGAGCGGAACAGAAGATTTTTACCTTCAAGAATTTTAGGAATAACGAGCCGTTGTATATCCGTAGGAATTTTTATATATCTTTCCTTCAACTTATCAATAAAATGAGAATCAACCCCAATATCTTCAAACCCTTCTTCCCTATTCCCCATTCCCTACTCCCTACTCCCCATCATAACAAATTGTCTTGTCCGCTCATTCTTTGGATAATTAAAAATATCTTGCGGATTTCCATCTTCTATCATTCTGCCCTCATACATAAAGACTACCCTATTGGCAGCTTCTCTTGCAAAGCCCATTTCATGAGTTACAACCACCATTGTCATGCCGCCGGCTGCCAATTGTTTTATAACAGCAAGCACTTCTCCTACAAGTTCGGGATCAAGAGAGGAAGTCGGCTCATCAAATAACATGATTCTTGGTTCCATGGCAAGAGCGCGGGCAATAGCCACTCTTTGCTGCTGTCCACCGGACAACTGCGAAGGATACACATTCACCTTGTCACCCAGCCCTACCCTTTCCATTATTTGCAATGCCTTTTTGTGCGCTTCATCAAGGGGAAGTTTACGGACATGAAGAGGAGCAAGCATTACATTTTCCATAGCTGTCTTGTGCGGGAAAAGGTTAAACCCCTGAAAAACCATTCCAACTTCCAAAAGAGTTTGATTTCTTTCATCAGCAGGCATTTTAATGCGGTTTACTCCCTTATGACAATCATACATAAGTTTATCTTCTATATATATCTGACCTTCATCAATTGTTTCCAAGTGATTAAGAGTCCGTAAAAAAGTTGACTTCCCCGCTCCTGACGGTCCAATTATACAGACCACTTCACTCTTTTCTACGGTAAAAGAAATATTTTTCAATACTTCAGTAGATTTGTTAAACGATTTACTTATATTTACGGTTTTAATCATTGACATACAGACTCTTTTACTCGTAAACCGAATATTTATTTTCCAGCTTGCGGAAAATAAAGCTAAAAATGCCGGTGATAATTAAATAAAGCAGCATTGCGGGAATATAAACCAGTGAAGAGCCGGTGGTATCCTGAATTCTTCTTGTTGCCCTTGTAATGTCAACTAACGCAATCATTGATACAAGAGAGGTATCTTTTAACATCATTATAAATTCATTGCCAACAGGCGGAATAAGCCGCCGTATAGACTGAGGTATTATTACAAGGCGGAAAGTTTGCGCATAAGTCAGCCCTAAAGCGCGGGATGCTTCAAACTGACCTTTATCTATACTTTGCAGCGCTGCCCTGATAATTTCCGCAAGATAGGCGGCGGCATTAAGTGAAAAAGCAATAAAAGCGGCAATAAAACGGTTATGAATAGTAAGTGCGGGGATAACCATTGGCAACGCGTAATAAACAAAAAATATCTGCATTAAAAGCGGCGTTCCGCGGAAAAAGAAAATATACGCACTGCATAATTTACTTATAACGATATTTTTGGACATTTTGCCCAATGCCAAAAATAGGCTTAATATTAGGCCAACACTCACTGCCAATACAGTAAGCAATACCGTAATTTTTGCCCCTTCAAGAAGCTGGGGCATCCATGAAATTATTATTATTTTTACTCTTTCCATAACGCCGATACTAAATCCATACCGTTAAAATTTTCTTCAGATATTCTTAACATGGTTCCATCTTCAAAAAGTTCGTCTATCGCATTATTAATGGCATCCAAAAGATCATCATTGCCTTTTTTAATAATTATCCCAAACTCTTCTTCTCCACCCTGCCAGACAATTTCATAAAAATCTGAACGAGTAAGATATTCATAAGCAACTACAATGTCCGTCATTATTGCATCCACTCTGCCCAGCCTTAATTCATCAAAACAATACATAACCTTGTCATAGGCATAAGGGGTAAACCGTAAACCATCTTTTGCAAGGTCTGCCATTATGTATTCGGAAGTTGTCGCTTCCTGAAAAGCAACAGCAAGACCACCAAGATCAGAAGGTGAACTTACACGGCGTCTGGAATTTCTTGGAAGCACGATGGCAAGCGTGTTTTGAATATATGGCTTACTGACATTAAATGTTTCTATTCTTTCAGGAAGAATTGTTACAGATGAAATTATGCAATCGTATCGTCTTGCATTAACCCCTGCAAAAATACCATCCCATGCGGTATCTATAAATTCAATTTTCAGATCCAGTTTTTCACCAATGGCTTTTGCAAAACTTATATCAAAACCTGCGGGATCTCCGCTGTCATCATAATATTCCATAGGAGGGTATCCAATTTCAATACCAACCGTCAAAATGCCCTTTTTTAGAGTAAGACCACCTGTTTCTTTTGAACAACCGGAAATAAATACAAAAAGAATTGCTATTGCAAAAAAAATCAAAAATTTCTTCATGGGTCTATTATAACTTGATATAAACATAATGTCAATTATAAAAAGAAATTCCTTGACTTTTAAACTGTGTTTGTATATAACAAATGTATGGATAATACAAACCCTATAACTCATTATAAACGCCCGCGCTTGAATCAACTTTTCATGGAAGCCATTAAACATCCTCTTATAATTGTATGCGCGGGAGCGGGTTATGGAAAAACTAGCGCGGTTTTAGATTTTGTAAAAGAATATAAGGCTGTTAACATTTGGATTCAACTTTCAGAAATGGATAATATTGGGGCGCGCTATTGGGAAAACTATACCAATGCCCTAGCCCCCTTTAATAAAGTTTTTATTGACGGCTGCATTAAGCTTGGTTTCCCTGATACCCCTGAAAAAATAAAGGAATACACTAAACTTATAAATAATCATGTGGATAAAAAACGGCGGCTTTTGATTTTAGACGACTTTCATTACATTCACGATCCGGGCGTAATCCGTTTTTTAGAAGAATGTATCATTCATACAACACTGCCGGGAACATCAGTATTGATTATTTCCCGTTCCAGCCCTCAGATTAATATTGCAAATATGATCTCTAAAGGATTGATTTATAACATAACAGAAAATGATCTTCGCTTTACAGGAAACGAACTTTCCCAGTATTTTACTCAGCTTAAACTGCATCCGGGGCAGGAGAATCTTAGGGAAATAATGCAAGATACAGAGGGCTGGGTTTTTGCAATCAATTTAATAGCTCATTCTTATAAAAAAGCGCCCGGCTACGGCGGTTATCTTAAAAATGCAATGAAGTTTAACATTTTTAAATTGATGGAAACTGAAATTTGGGACGGAATTTCTTCTTTATTGAAAAAATTTTTATTAAGATTGTCACTTATTGAACATTTATCCATTGAATTAATATCACTTTTAGCAGGCAAAGAAAAAGAACTTATTGTAGAGCTTGAAAAACAAACTGCTTATATTCGGCAGGATCAATATATTAATGCATATCTTATACACCCTTTGTTTTTGGAATTCCTGAAAGAAAAGCAAAAACTACTGACAGAAAAACAAAAAAGGGAAACTTATTTAATTGCGGGTGAATGGTGCAATAAAAACGGTTTTAAAATGGATGCACTTACCTACTTTGAAAAAATAGGCAATTATAAATCCATTATCTCCATTTTATATGCACTGCCGTCGCAAATACCCCGCAATATAGCAAACTTTGCGGCGGAAATTCTGGACAGAGCGCCGGAACAAGCAGCAGTTTCCGTGCAATATTTTGCTTCCATGCATTTATCAACATATATGGGTCAGGGTCTTTGGGAAAAAGCAATTAAGCTTGCCGAACGATATGAAAAATTATTCCTTAAACTGCCAAAGGATAATCCTTTTAGGAGTCAAGCTTTAAGCACTATTTATCATATTTGGGGATACCTTAGTATTTTAATGGGAATGAAAAATGATGTTTATAATTTTGATAAATATTTTGAAAAATTCTGTAAACATAGTACCTTGCCTTTTAATATGACAAGATCATACAATCATGGACCGGGGCCGTGGATTAATGGAGCAGGATCTTCAAGAAAAGGTGCGCCGCAGGAATTTATAGAAGCTTTAACCCGTGCAACAGACACCGTAACAAAACATCTTGGAGGACTAAAAACAGGTGATGCGGATGTTGCAAGGGGAGAATTAAAATTTTATCAGGGGGATTTAAGAGAAGCTGAAACATATATTACAATGGGTCTTGAGCAGGCAAGAGAAAATAAACAATTTGAAATTATACACCGGGGTCTTTTTTATATGCTTAGGATTAACTTTGTACAGGGAAATTATGAAAAAGCGCAAAATGTATTAAAGGAAATTAAGTCATATCTTAATGATACAATTTATTTACAACGGCATATAAATTACGATATTACAATGTGCTGGTATTACTGTGTTATTGGCCTGCCGGAAAATGTGCCGGTATGGTTTAAAGAAAGTTTCTCTTCTTATGGACATGCCGCATTTATTGAAAACTTTGCAAACCAGATGAAAGCGTTGTACTGTTTTGTAACAAGAAATTATCCTCCGCTGTTGTCATATATACAAGAGTTAAAACAGCGGGAATCATATTTATTTGGACGGGTAGAAATGCTTGCCATGGAAGCGTGTATACATTATAAAATGAAAAATACTAAAAAAGCCCTTGCATCGCTTAAAGAAGTTTACAATGAAGCGCACCCCAATGAACTTTTAATGCCGTTTATAGAATTGGGAAAAGATATGCGTACCTTAACCTCTTTTGCATTAAAAAAATCCTGCGGTATTCCCAAAGCATGGCTGGAAACTGTTAACCGTAAATCCGCATCTTACGCAAAACGCCTAGCTCACATTATTACACATTACAAACAAGAACACAGCATTACTGATATTTCAATATCGCCCAGGGAAGCAGAAATTCTTGCAGACCTTTCTCATGGGCTTTCACGCACGGAAATTGCCGACAACAGAGGGCTTTCCATTAACACAATCAAGATGATAATAGGCAGCGTATATATGAAACTTGGAGCAGAGAATTTAGCGGATGCAATAAGAATAGCTACAAGGAAGAAAATCCTGTAAATCAAGGGAACAGGAAGCAGAATAGGGAGAAAACAAACCATACTGCCCGCTTTTCCCAAATACCGGGCAAAGACATTGACAAATCCGGATTTTCTGGTTTATTCTATATTTATGGGATGTATTCCCCAAAAATATGCTAAGGAGTTTTAAATGAAGAATTTAACAAGATTATTAGTTATTGCCATTGTGGCAATGCTTGTTGTCGGATTTGCAACCGGGTGTAAACCAACAATTGTTGTAGAACCGTATTCACTTGATCTTTCTACGCTGCTTGCTGATGCAGACATCAAGATTGTTGATCCTTATCGTGAAAGCCCAACTGCGGCAACTAGTTTTGTATCAGCGGTAGTTCCGTGGACTTCTACCGTTTGTGCAAATCTTTACAAATTGGGTGATGGGATTTTTGCAGATAAAGAAGGATCTTGCGGCATTTGCCCAACCTGTGAAGGAAAAACACATGTAACCATGAATGCAGTACCGTTCCAGGAACAATGGCAGGATTTTCCTATTTATTTACCAGAACTGCCGGAAGATATAGAATGGAAAAATTATAACAGAGTAAGAATTAGAGTAAGATATTACTATGATGACTTTGAAGAATTTGATCCTGCTAACAACAAGGTTATGGTGTCATTTATTTATAATCCAAACGCCGCCGACTGGAGAGGTCCTCAGAATAATCCTGATGAATGTTTTAATTTTGGCAAACTTTTTGCAGATTGTACCCATAACCCTAAATGCAACATTATTTTTAAAGCATTTAACCTGACAAATGGCAGAAGACCCGGAGAAGAAGATACTGAAGAAGATGAATTGCCGTTTGGTTCCCGTGATGGAGCTAATGGTGTTTCATCAGACAGGGGATCATTGGTATTCCTTGAAAAAGCACCGCCAGTTATTTTGTTCCAGAATGCTGATGTCGCTGCAACCTATATTGAAATTACAGAAATTACATTCTTTAGAATTGAACCTGAAAAAAGAAGAAGATCAATGTAAGCTTTTTAAGTTAAAAAAAACCCAGCATACGCTGGGTTTTTTTATTGGGTTTCTTTAGTTATCTTGCAGGATACAGAGAAGTTCTTTCATTAAGAACTTCTTGTCCGCCGGAAGCAAGCCAGTCAGCTATACCTTCATCCCAAATACGATCAAAGTCCGCAGGTCTTGCTCTGATAGCCTGAGCAAGAAGAGTGTCTGCTTTCTGCTGCAGAGTTGCTTCGTACTGGTTAACAGTAGTTGTTGCCTGATACACGGCAGCAGCGCGGGCTCCGCGAACAGATGTCGCATACGCTTCTACAATTACTTCAACAGGGATAGAACCATAACCAAGAGCTAAAACTCTGGCATTCATTTCTGTACTGCCCAATTCTACGCCGTTCATAGGCATAGTCATGTCAATGTTCTGCGCAGAATTCTGGAACCATTCGTCTCCGGCAGGGCGTCCTTGAATGTTGGGAATGCCATTAACTAAAACATGGTTTACACCTTCCTGTCCAATTTGGAGAAAGCCAAAATTTTCAGGTTTTGCAAGCCAGTTAAGGTATTGAAGAGCTGCAATATGCGTTCCCTTTGATTCTGCAGTTTTGGGAATAAACATCTGTAAGCCAACTTTGTCAAACATATCTTTGTTTTTAAAAACATCAATAGCAACATAGTTTGCTCCCGGAACATTTGCCTGAAGTTCTTCAAGAATCTTATAATCTTGACGATACGGAAGGTCCCAGTTCTGGCAGAATGCGCCAACAACACCGCTCTTGATCTGATTATAGAAATCATCTGCGGTTGTCATAATGGGGAAGTCCTGATAAATGAGTCTGTCATTGTACCATTTGTTCATTTCGCGTACGCCTTCTTTGTAGCCGGGCATCATGATATAACGATCATGAACGGTGTTAATCCAGCGATCCCTATCGTTCAAGTTTTCATTAATAAAATGATGAATAGGATTAGCTAATCCCCAGCGAACATCATTGTTCTGCCCATAAGGAACAATCCTGCTTACTCCCAGAGTTTCAGCATTGTCACGGAAAGCGACAAGAGCGGCATAGAACTGTTCCGGAGTAGAAGGAACGGGCAAGCCAAGCTTATCAAGCCAATCTTTGCGGATAAACACATTCCTCTGAGCCAATGCTACGCGGTAACTGGGGATTGAGTAAATCTCACCAGTTTGGGGATCTGCATTGCGGTAAATAAAATCTTTACCGGGGAACGCAGGATCATCGCCAAGCAACTTCTTCAGATCCGGCAGATAGCGGTCGATATACGGAGCTAAATTCATAACACCGCCCTGATCGCGGAAAGTCGCAATCATACCACCAGCATAGGTATAGCACAGATCCGGAGCATCACCAGCTGCCATCAAGTTTACAATAAGATCTGTTTCTTGCCAGCGGCCTACAGAAACAAAGGTAACATCGATATTAAGATCCGCTTTTACCTTTTCCTGAACCCATTTGGTCCACGCATTGTCATTTGCTACAGACCTTCCGCCATCTGTACCGCGATCAAATATTTCTACGGTCAACTGTGCCGGCTCCCTATTGCAGCCTGTGGTTACAAGAGTAATGGCTACCATCAAGATAACCAAAACTAATGCCAATTTTTTCATAAAATCCTCCTGAAAAAAATTTATATTATCCGGTTATTCCGGTAACATACTATATCAGCCTTTTACTGCTCCAATTGTAACCCCCGCAATAAAGTATCGTTGTAACCATGGATATACAATAAGGATGGGGACAGTTGCAAACATAATTGCCGCCGCCTTCATGGCATCCGATACTCGCGGGACAGTTCCCGCAACCATTTCTACTGTGCTTAAATCAATTGAAGATATATTTTGAATTAGCTGCCAGAGCTTTAACTGAATTGGAACCCAATGAGGCGCGGAAGTAATATACAAGAGAGCATCGCCAAATCCATTCCAGCGGCCTACAGCATAAAAAAGAGCAAGAGTAGCAAGTACCGGGCCTGATAATGGCAGGTAAATTCTTGTTAAAACCGTTAACGGATTTGCGCCGTCAATTTCTGCGGACTCTCTTAAACTATCCGGTATTCCAAAGAAGAAGCTCCGTAAAATTATCATATTAAAGACTGAAAGACAATTAGGAATAATCAATACCAAAGGATTGTTTAATAGCCCCAGAGATTTCATTAATATGTAGTTGGGAATTGTTCCCGCGCTAAAATACATTGTAAAAATTATTATTGTATTGATAATGCCCTTTCCTTTTAGCCAGCCATAAGTAAGCGGATAAGCGCATAGGATTGTCATTGTAAGTGAAACAAAAGTGCAAATCACGGTAAGAATTGCAGTCCACCACATGGAGCGTGTAAATGATCTATCTAAAAAGATATATCTGTATGATTCTAAAGTTAATCCAAACCCGTATGTATTCTCTTCTGTATTGTAGATTACAGGAGAAAATTTCACTCTGCTGTTTATAACAGCCTGAGAACTGCTTAAAGATTGAGCAAGAAGATTTATCATGGGAAGAATGCAGAGAAGTATTGTTACAAAGCAAATTAATGCTACTACTAGGTCTCCAATCCTTATACCTTTTGCTTTAATAGCCATATTCTCTCCTTACCATATTCCCCGTTCTCCAAGTCTCTTTGCTATAGCATTTGCAGCAACAAGGAATACAACACAAATAATTGACTGGAAAAGCCCTATTGCTGCTGTTAAAGAAAACTGGAATGACTGAATACCTACACGGTAAACTAATGTTGCAAGAACATCCGCCACATCTCTTACAATAGAGTTTGCCATTGTGAATGGACGATCAAGCTCACTGCTTAAGATGCGCCCAATATTAATAATTAACAATACAACAATTGTTGAACGAATTCCCGGCAGAGTAACATTCCAGAGTTTACGCAAACGTCCTGCGCCGTCAACTTCCGCCGCTTCATACAATTCAGGATTAATGCCGGTAATTGCGGCAAGGTAAATAATAGTACCCCAGCCCATTTCTTTCCATACTCCAAAAAGAATATATGTTATCACCCACTTCCCCTTGTCCATAAGAAAATCAATGGGACCAATTCCAAAATTATCTACAAGGAAAATATTAACAACACCTGATGTAGGCGCTAAAAGCCGGGTTGCAATACTTGATACAATAATCCATGACAAAAAGTGCGGAAGATAAATAATTGTTTGTGTCAATTTTTTAAAGTTCTTAAAGATAAGTTCATTTAATAAGAGCGCAAGAATAATAGGAGCGGGAAAACCTAATAGAAGATCAAGAAAATTGAGCCATAGAGTATTGCGCACTGCCCTCCAGAAATCTCTTGTATTAAAAGCTCTTTTAAACCAATCAAAACCAACCCAATGATTGCACGCCTGTCTGTGGCCATACACCTTACAACAAACAGAACGACCACAAGCTACTGTATGCCCCTGGCTTCTTATAATACCTCCGGCAGCGACACCCGTTATTTCCGGAGCTTCTTGCGCTATTTCCGGTATTGCTTCTGTTGGTGTTTGTATCGATGTTTCCGCCGATGAATCAGTAAGAAAGCTTAAAAGGTCACCGCCAGTTTGGCCGCTAACTCCCGCTCCTCCCGATACAGTCTGGGTAACAGCCTCTAGTTCATGGCACCAATCTCCCCCGGGAGCCCAAACACCCTGGAACATATTGTAATTTTTAAAAGCAATGACAATATTTGTCATTGGGATGTATCGAAATACAATAAAAAATGTCATTGGAAGTAAAAGCATTAGGTAAAGCATCCATGAACGCTTAATATAACTGGAATTACTAAGCTTTCTGGATTCTTTAGGGACATCTACAACTTTTTTATTCATTAAAATATGATATAATAGGTGTGAGTATTCTGTCAAGATATGGTTTTATAACAAATTAAAGGAGTAAATATTATGAACAAGATTGACTTTCCGGCGGATTTCCTATGGGGGACAGCTACAGCCAGTTATCAGGTAGAGGGTGCAGCTTATGAAGGCGGCAGGGGCGGATGCATTTGGGATACTTTTTCCCGCAAACCCGGTGCGGTTTATGCAGGTGAAAGCGGTGCTGTTGCCTGCGACCAATACCATCGATACACTGAAGATGCCGATTTAATGGCAGAATTGGGATTTAAAAGCTACCGTTTTTCTATTGCATGGCCGCGGATATTGCCTGAAGGAACAGGCACGGTAAATAAAGAAGGAATTGCTTATTACCGCAACCTTTGCCAAGAACTGAAAAAGCGGGGTATTCATACCTGCGCCACCCTTTATCACTGGGATCTTCCTCAAGCCCTGGAGGATACCGGCGGCTGGCCAAATCGATCCATAGTTGACGCTTTTAGGGAATATGTAAAAGTTTGTTATAAAGAACTTGGTGATTTAGTTGATATGTGGATAACGATAAACGAACCTTTCTGTGTTGCGTATCTTGGCCATTTGTATGGCGCACACGCGCCGGGGATCAAAGATCAGGATAAAGCTCTTGCTGCAGTTCATCATGTTAATATGGCGCATGGCGTTGCCGTGCAGGAGTATCGTGCAAGCGGTTTAAAAGCTCCAATTGGTATAACATGGAACCCAAGCACTCCAAGACCTGCAACTAAAAGTGAAGCGGATAAAAAAGCTGCGGATATTTCAAGAGCATTTAATACCGAGGTTTTTATTTTTCCCTGTCTGGGCAAAGGATACCCGGAGCTTGTTACAAAAGAGCTGGGTTTAAACTTGCCTGTAAAAGATGGTGATATGGAACTCATTGCGCAAGGTATTGATTTTATTGGCGTTAATTATTACAGCGAATACCCTATGGCTGCCGATGAAGATGCTCCGTATAAATTTTCAGGTAAAAATTTCTGGCAGGAAAAAACAGCAATGGGTTGGCCGTATTCACCCGCCGGTCTTAAACGGCAGCTTAAATGGATAGCGGAAATATCAAACGGGATCCCCATTTACATTACAGAAAACGGCTGTGCCTGTGAAGATGTTGTAACTGGTGACAGAGTTCATGATCCGCAAAGGGTTAAGTATTTGCAGCAGCATCTTTCCGTCTGCACAGATGCAATAAAAGAGGGAGTGCCGCTTAAAGGTTACTATGTGTGGTCTCTCTTAGATAATTTTGAATGGTCTTTTGGCTACACAAAACGCTTTGGCATTATTCATGTGGATTTTAAAACAATGAAGCGCACAGTCAAGGACTCAGGCTATTTTCTGCGTGATACAATAGCAGGCTATGGGGAGTGGTGACTACCCCATCACCACAACAACCTGATGCACTTTTCCGTCTCCAAAGACAGGCAAAACCCAGCCGGTTTCCCCTGCGTTTAACGGATTACCGTCTAACATAACGGACTTAACGCCCTTTTCCGCTCCTGCGCTGTTATCAACTGTTATGTGATAATCCGCACCCCGAAAATGGCGGGTAACGGTATAGCCCTTCATGCCGGAAGGAATACACGGATCAATCAATAAACCGTCAAAGACAGGGCGCACGCCAAGTATGTATTGCGAGATACTTACAAATGTCCACGCTGCCGTTCCCGTAAGCCATGAGTTTTTTGCCTCTCCATGATTTACCGCATCTTTTCCCGCTACCATTTGTGCATACACATACGGCTCCATGCGGCGTAAGTCGCTGTCATCTTCACGGTAAGCGGGGCATATCTTTGTGTAGGTTTCAAACGCACGGGTTCCGCGCCCCAATTTTGTTTCTGCAATTGTTACCCACGGATTGTTGTGGCAGAAAATACCGGCGTTTTCCTTATAACCCGGCGGGTATGAAGAAACTTCACCTAATTCAATGTGGTAATCCTTGTAGGCAGGCTGTAACAAAACAATACCGTACGGAGAGTCAAGATGCTCTTTAACGGAATCCAGCGCTTTTTCTGCACGGCCGTCTTCAAGACCAATGCCTGCCATAACAGAGAAGCCATTGGACTCAATATAGATTTTACCGTCTTCACATTCTTTACTGCCAATTTTTTTGCCATGCGCGTCATACGCACGAAGGAACCAATCACCGTCCCAACCATGTTTGTTAACAGCATCGATCATGTTTGCTATTGCTTTTTCAGCGGCAGAAACTTCTTCATTCCGGTTTGTGCGTTTACAAATCTCCACAAAATCAGGGCCAACAAATGCATGAATTGCGGCTATTAAAATTGATTCCGCTATGCCGCTTTCATAATTTGCGGTAGTCTGGAAAGATTCGCCGGGGGTTTTGGAAAAACAGTTAAGGTTCAAACAATCATTCCAGTCGGCGCGACCAATTAACGGCAATCCGTGAGGCCCCGCATTTAACACAGGATAATAGAAAGATTTTTTCAAGTGCGCAAAAAGAGTGTCGACTATCGCCTCGTTATTGTCAAACGGAACTCTTTCATCAAGGATGCTGTAATCGCCGGTTTCTTTAATGTATGATGCAACGCCAAAAATAAGCCAAAGCGGATCATCATTAAAACCGGAACCAATGTCGTTATTGCCGCGTTTGGTCAGCGGCTGATACTGATGATACGCACTGCCGTCGGGGAATTGTGTAGCAGCAATATCCAAAATTCGCTCACGGGCGCGCTCCGGTATAAGGTGTACAAAACCCAACAAGTCCTGATTGGAGTCACGGAAACCCATACCGCGTCCAATGCCGGATTCAAAGTAGGAAGCGCTACGCGACATATTAAAAGTTACCATACACTGATACTGATTCCAAACTCCCGCCATACGCGCCATTTTTTTGTCTTCCGCATCCACAGTGAATTTGCTTAATAGATTTTTCCAGTATTCGTTAAGCGCGGCTAAGGCCTTGTCCGCCGCCTCTACGGTGGAGTATTTTTCCAAAAGCTCATTTGCGGGTTTTTTGTTTATTACTCCCGCACTTCCCAATGCCGCAGGTTTTTCCCATTTTTGATCTTCGGGGTTTTCACAAAAACCCAATACAAAAACAAAAGACTTTGATTCGCCTGCTTTTAGTTTTACTCTAATATGATGAGACCCTATCGGCGCCCAGCCTGAGGCTATTGAATTTTTTAATTTTCCCTCAAGCACAGCCTGCGGATGATCAAACCCATTATACAAACCCAAAAATGCCTGCCTGTCCGTATCAAAACCCGCAACAGGTTCATTCACCGCCCACACCGCATAATGATTGCGGCGTTCCCTGTACTCGGTTTTATGATAAATACAGGAACCATGAACTTCAACCTCGCCAATGCTAAAATTGCGCTGGAAATTTGTCATATCATCATTGGCATTCCATAAACAAAATTCAATAAACGAAAATATATCGATATTTTTTTCGGCTTTTGATTCATTAGTAAGGGTAACTTTATGGACTTCACACTTGTCATCTAAGGGTACAAAAGAAGTTTGTGAAAAGGCTAGCCCGTTCCGCGCGGAAGCTATACGAGAATAACCCATACCATGACGACATTCGTATCGATCCAATTTGGACTTCATAGGCATCCAAGAAGGTGTCCATACATCGCCGTCTTTGGAGTCCCGCAGATAAAAATAGCGGCCACCAGCATCGGTTGGAACGTTGTTGTATCGATACCTTGTCAGACGCAACATTCTTGCATCTCTGTAAAAACAGTATCCGCCGCTTGTATTGGAAAAAAGGCCGTAAAAATCATTGCAGCCCAGATAGTTAATCCAAGGGTAAGGGGTATCCGGGCGGGTAATTACATATTCCCGCGCATTATCATCAAAATGACCGTATTGCATGGTATCCTCCGTGTAATAATAGACTACAATGCAATAAAACATCCGTCAACCGATCAAAAAAACACGCTTTTTTACAGATTTTTGTTGACACCGTATTCCTGGCGTGATACAATTATATTATGAGTTTTCGCCCCGCCCAAGCTAGCCTTAAATTCGCTCCTATAGAAACAGATGTTCAAAGTTTAGAAAAGAAGAACACCCACCCCCCCCCCCCCCCACCCCACCCACACAAACATATAATAATA
>Ga0099364_10002953_pt1 | contig 26838 bp, 28 predicted proteins | sample TergutTh196P3_FD_73070 | JGI IMG/M metagenome (GOLD analysis project Ga0099364, IMG submission 73070) | Microcerotermes parvus P3 segment gut microbial communities from Pointe-Noire, Republic of the Congo - Th196 P3 | ecosystem: Host-associated > Arthropoda: Insects > Digestive system > Gut ...
CCGAGATTATATGTTGCAACAGAGCCTTTTTCATCGAACAAATATACTGTCCATGATAAATTATACACGCTTTGCGGGGTTGAAAACTCTATTGTTATCTCACGGAATTCGGCGATGGTAAATTTGAAATAACTGTAATCCTCGTAATTGTTCAAATTTCCTATAATAGGCGCGTTAAGCAGCAGCTCATTAGCGAGTTCGGCGGTATTATTGGGTTTTTTTTCATAATGCCGGCTTGATTCGGGAGTATAGTCCAAACCCAGTCTGTATTCTGAAGTATTTAACAGCGCCGTACTGTGCGGTACAACCCTGATATAATAGTCCCCCGCGGGCAGACGCTGTTTGTCAAGTTTGTTCGTACGCATTGAATCATTGATTGTTCCGCCCAGACCGACCCGCGACATCTGAATAAGCTGTTCATCTTTGTCATATAATAAAACCGTCCAGTTGCCGGAATCTACAGCGCTCGGCACGCTGAAAGTGATATTAACCGAACCCGGAGCGGGCAGATTAAATCTAAAATAATTCGCGTCGGAATCCGAGAGCAGTTTTCCGGTTACCGTAGCGGCGTTCACCCTTAAATCAGAAGCCCTGCCGAAAGTGTTGTTAGCGCTCGAATCCGCCGATACCGGTAAATTAATAAACGGCATAAGCAAACAAATAAGCAAAAATACAGTTATAACATTTTTTAATTTTATACACATTTTATTTTCCAAACCCTCTTTTTAAAATTATAAATTATCAAACTAAAATCTTAATTACATATATTCTATAATAAAATAAAAGAAATGTCAAGGAAATTTATAAACATTTATGGATATTTTGCAAATCCTTCCGAAACATCGTCAAAGAGCGGGAGTTCAAAGTGTAAAATTTACAAAGGAAATATTGACTTTTTTGGGTTTTTGAAGTATAATATGATGTATGAAATAAGTTTTGCTACCATGCACAAGGGAGGGTTTTATGTTAAAATATTCAAATATTTTAAAATCGATGATACTGCTTGCCGTTATTTCTTTAGCAATAACAGCTGCTTGTCAGAATACTGCGGAGAGCGGTGACGGCAGAAACGGGGATGGTTACAGCGACGGTTTAGATAATGATACGTTTTCGAATGAAAGCGAGGAAGAACAGGAACCGGTTAAAATACTGCCGAATCTGCCTGATGTTTATTATGACGGGTATCAGTTTACGATTTTGTCAATGAGCAACGAAGACGGAGTTTGGGACGATTTTTTTGCGGCCGAACAAACGGGTGAAATTATAAACGATGCAATATATCTCCGCAATACGTATGTTGAAGACAAGTATGGAATACGCGTTAATACTGTAAATACCGGACATGCCAATATGGGAAGCGGCATTGCAGCTCTCAGAAGAACGGTTGCGGCAGGCGACTATGACTACAGTGCGGCCGTACTTTCGGCTTATGACGCTTCCGCCGGCGTTCTTGAGGGTTTGCTTATGGATTTAAACAGTATGCCGCATCTTGATTTATCCCGGCCTTGGTGGGACCAGAGAGCAAATGAAGATCTTGAAATCAAAGGCAGAATGTTTTTCACGACGGGGGATATAAGCAGGGCGATGAGCGATTCTGTTTGGGTTATACTTTTTAATAAAAAACTTGTGCAGGAATACGGGATTACGGAAGATTTGTACCAGCTTGTGCAGTCAGGCAGCTGGACTTGGGATAAATTATCCGAGCTTTCAAGAATGGTTTCCGAGGATTTGAACGGCGACGGTGAAATGAATGAAAACGACCGGTTCGGGCTTATAACCGCCGATGATATTATGCAGTGCCTGATAAACACAATCGGTGAAAAATCCGCCGTTATAAACCGGGAAGGATATATTGAGCTGTCACTGTACAACGAAAGGACTATTTCTGTTTTCAATAAATTATCGGATCTTATTTGGGACGAAACAGTGGTTTTTCATCTTCAAAGAGTACCTTCCGCTTCAGGCGAGTCGATGTTTGAAAATGACCGGGCGCTATTTATACCGACAGGGACAAGGATGATAGCCGCTATGCGGTCGATGGAAACAAACTTCGGTATTCTGCCTATGCCTAAACTTGACGAACTGCAAAGCAGCTATTTTAATCCAATAATAACATGGTGGTCGGTTTTCCTATGCGCTCCGGTCCTTCAGGAAGACGCGGAAAGAACCGCCGTGATTCTTGAAGCGCTTGCGGCTGAATCAAAATACACTTTGCGCCCCGCATATTACGAAAGATCCCTGATAGGGCAGCATGTGCGCGATTATGAAAGCGAAGAAATGCTTGATATAATATTTGCGACAAGGATATACGATTTGGGCTGGTATTACCAAATCGGAGGATACGATATGGGCATGATAAACATAATGCGTGAGAGAAGAGGCGATTTTGCCTCGACATTTGAGCGGAGCCTGACCAGAGCGGAAAGAGATATCCAAAGAATAAACGATTTATTCGGTGAGTTTATATATTAAAAATTAAAAAAAAGAAAGGCTGTGAAATCTTTTGAAAAACAATATTCCTGACGCCGCGCAAATCATGGAAAAACACCGCCGCGGGTTTAATCCCGAAAAAAATATATACAGCGGAATAGAAAACCATCGCCCTCTGCTCGGCGCCTATACAGTTTCAGAATATGCCGCCGACGTTATGAGCGGCTTAAGAGATTTTTTGGATTTCGGTCAGGAAAACATAAGCGCCGGCGGCTTTGAAGCTTATGAAACCGCGGGGCTGCCGTGGATTGGAGTTTGGCAGCCGGCTATTCCTTTAGGGCGAAGCGACAAAACGCGCTGGGACAAACAGGCGGATATTGCAAAAAGGACAGACCAGCTCGCCGAATCATACAACTTAATGTTGGGCGTTAATATGGGCAGCGAACCCCACACTTCCCCCGGAGATTATTATACAGGCCAGCAGCCGGACGAACAGCGCGAGCTCGGAACTTTGTCAAGACCCGACTCCGCCCGTGAATTCGGTTTATGGATGAAAGAAATGTACGGCAGCCCGCTCTCGCCTAAAACGCCGGGAATAAACGGCAAAAGTTTTTATGAAGATTTCGGCGCGCTGTACAGCGCCGCTGCGGACGGTGCTGGACTGGACTGGGATTCGATACAATGGGAGGACTTGTTTATACCAAGACCGAAGCAATGGTCAAATGTATATTACCATAATACCGAAAGAGGACCGTCGGTATGGCAGGAGTTTACCAAATATAATCCGGACGAATGGCTTTACTGTTACCTGCACAGTATGTTTTCGCAGTACTGCATAGAGCAGGCAATCAAAGGCACCGGTGAAAATTTCGACAAATCCCGCGCGCCCTACAGCGGCAGGCTGATTTCATGGCAGGGTACTCCCGAATATTCGGTAAATATGCGGCAGCTGCAGCAGCTGACCACTTCCGTAGGGGTCACTTATTATACCACGGGGCAGGATACACATTTCGGAGCGAATCCGGGTGAGCGCGCTTATGAACCGTATATCACCGAATACACGGGGAGTCTTATTTATCAGCAGGCGCTAAAATCAGGCGTTCCGGTAATTTATAACGAATTTTGCCTTAATATGGGGCTTGATAAAAACAAAACCGCGAAAAACACAATAGGTAACTTTTACCGGGGGTATTTCGGTGAAATGCAGTACAAACCGGCCGTCATAACATGGTTTTGGTATACCGGAACCGGAGCGGGGCAATTCGGCGCGGAGGAACTTACCCCTTGCGAGGCATGGCTTGCCGCTCTGCGCGGGCAGCTGGAAGCCGGCGATATTTATAACGGCATAAACCGCCCCAAAAGCGGGCTTGCCGTTTTTATCCCCGATACAAACAGTTACCCTGCGGGACTTGAATATAATGTGTTAAACGGCAGAAACGAACTGCAAAAAATCCTTTCCCCGCAGATTATGGCTCACAGTCCTGATATTATGCTGACAAATCAAATCGCAGACAAAATAAGCGAATATGACAATATTATTATCGTGCTTAAATCCATTGACGGAAGCACCGACACTTTTCTTTGCAATTATTTAAAAAATATTCCGCCGGATAAAAAAATAATGATTATACCGGCAAGCCGGGCGTTATACTGCGAACCCGGCGGGCGTACCAGTGCAAAGTTTTATAAAAGCCTGCACGAAGTATTGCCCATAAGCCCTGACGGTGACTATAAACTCGGCGGTTATTCGCTCACTTCCAACGGAACCGATACCAATTATCTGAGTTTCCCGGAACCGGAAAAATACAATCTGAATATTCTGGGTGTTCCGGTCACGGTTTACGCGCCGGCGGCAAATGAAATATATATTAATACCGAAATCTCAAAAAGCGGCGAATTAATCGGAGAAAACGACTCTGCCGGCGGTATTGCATGGCTGGCGCACAAAAAAAATTATTTGGTTCTTGCCGGGGTACCCCGCACCGGACTGGACGGTCTGATAAATAAATTTTTCGGCTTGACGCCGCCTGATCTCCGTGAAGCGGGCAGCATAAAAATACTCAACACACACATAAATTCACACACCGCAGAAAAAGAAGGCTGGTACAGTGTTGACCGGGAGCAGACGCTGTTTATCGGCGGAAATCTGATCGGGTATGACCTGACCAAACGCTCGGCTGTAAACGCCGGCGGCGCGATTGGAGAAACAGTTGTGCGGGCAGTGCCAAAAAACGGTTTAAGCGTGCTTGACGCCGGTATTGCTGATATTGACTTAAAAGAATTAAAACCAAATTACGCCAGAATTGCCGCAAGGAAACCGTCATATCCGTTTGAATTCCCCGACGGGAAAATTATCCGCCCTGAAATTACTTTCTACAGTTCAGATAAACCGAAAGTAACTTTCACAAATAATAAAACAGCAGATATTCATGTTGTCGGCGGTGGTTTTTATAAAATAAATATTGACGATACCGATTGGACAGAATATATATTCCGTAACGGATAATTTTAAAAAAAATGAGGAGAGTGAAGTTAATGCTGAAAATAACAGGCCGCGAAAGATTTTTAAATGCTGTATCCCATAAAACCGTTGACCGTCCGGTATTCGATTTATACGGTTCACCGCAGACAATGATATTGAGCAAAAAAACAGTCGAAGACATAAAAAAAATATTGAATATAGAGGGCGAATATTCCGGTCCGGGGTATATTGACGAGAGGATACTTGAAAAATTGAATATCGACACAAGAATGACCGGAGGTATGCCGCCGCAGGACTGGCATATGCCGGAGGTTCCCCTTAAAGACCGCAGTTTTGATGAAATAAAAAAATTCCCGTTTCCCAAAGTATCGGATATTGATAAAAATTTATTCAAAAAATACAAAGACCACGCGAAAAACCTGTATGAAAATACAGATTACGCCGTTATCGCCGAACACCCGTGTTTCGGGATATTCGAGCTTGGCTGCTGGCTGTTCGGTTATGACGATTTTTTATACCGGCTTGCGGGAGAACCCGAAACCGTACATTGGTTTTTCGGCAAAGTTCTGGATTTTCAAAAAGATATAATAAAGCTGTATTACGGCGAGCTTGGCGAGTATATTCACTGTACGACAAGCGGGGACGATTTCGGCACCCAGCACGGACTTTTTATGTCGGTTGAAATGTTTGACGAACTTGTTATGCCGTATATGAAAGAGCGTATAAGATATACAAAAACATTTATGAAACCCGGAGCGTATTTTCAGCACCATACCTGCGGTTCGGTTTTCAGGCTTATTCCTTCGCTTATAGAATGCGGGGTTGATATTTTAAATCCGATACAGCCGAACGCTTTTGAAATGGAGCCCGAAAAACTAAAATCAGAATACGGCAGCCAAATTTCGTTTTGGGGAGGCATAGACACTCAGGATTTGCTTGTAAACTGCACCCCGGAACAAGTGCGCAGCGAAACAAAACGCATACTCTCAATTTTCGGCACGGACGGAGGATATATACTATCTCCCGCCCACTGTATTCAAGACGATGTCCCACCCGAAAACGTAGTAGCGATTTATATATAAAATAATTTTTAAAGAAAGGTTTAACATATGTGCTTTGCCGAAACCGATATTTATTTACCGAAAGAACACCAAAACCCTGAATTTATGCAAAATTGGGCGGTTATAGCGTGCGACCAATATACTTCCGATATTAATTACTGGAACCGTGTAAGAGATTTTACCCAAAACAGCATCTCGGCGCTGAATTTGATATTCCCGGAAATTTATCTTGAGCGCGAAAATGAAGAACAAAAACAAAACCGAATAAAAAATATTGCAAAAACCATGGAAAAATATTCCGATGATTTAATATGTTTTGAAAACGCCATGTTTTTAACCGAGCGCACACTTAAAAACGGAGCTAAAAGATACGGTATTATCGGAGCGGTCGATTTAGAGGAATACAGCTATGATAAAAATTCAAAAACAAAAATACGCTCAACCGAAGAAACCGTTATCTCGCGCCTGCCTCCGCGGGTAAAAATAAGACAAAACGCGGGCTTGGAACTGCCGCATATAATGGTTTTATATGATGATGAAACCAATAACTTAATAACCGCGTTAAAAAACCAAAACCTTGAAAAAATATATGATTTTAAATTAATGGAAAATTCAGGCAGTATAAAAACGTATTTAATAGACAAAAAAAATATAGACTTTGTTAAAACAGCAATAAATAACTTTAAAAACCAAAATTTACTTTTTGCCGTAGGCGACGGAAACCATTCGCTTGCAGCCGCAAAAGAATGTTATGAAAAAATAAAAAGCACTTCAAAAGAAGCTTCAAATCATCCCGCGAGATATGCTTTAGTTGAAATTGTAAATATTTATGACAGCTCATTAAATTTTGAACCTATTTACAGGATTTTGTTTGACGTTGACCCGCTTGATGTGATAAAAAAATTCAAAGAAAACAACGATGGCGACAATATCCATGAATTTGAAGTCTGCTACAAAAAACAAAATCACCGGATCGAAATAAAATCAAAATATACCCTGCCGGTTAAAGCCCTGCAAATGTTTTTAGACGATTATCTTGAAAAACACGGCGGAAGAATTGATTATATACACGGAAAAAACGAACTTACCAGATTTGCCGAAAATGAAAAAGCAATAGGGTTCATCTGCGGAACCGTGCCGAAATCGGGATTCTTTAAAGCTATCGAAAAAGACGGGGTTCTGCCGCGCAAAACTTTTTCTATGGGAGAAGCGGACGATAAACGGTTTTATATCGAATGTAAAAAAATAAAATAAAAAATTTTTTATAACCCCTTGACAAATTCACTCTATTGTGATAGAATTGATTTATAATATTCTATCACAATAGAGATTTTATTTTTACGGGGGATTTATTTATGGAAGGCACGAAGATAAAATTATTTGATTCCGAGCTTAAAGTCATGGATATTCTGTGGGAGCAAGGCGATGTTGAGGCTAAAAAAATAACGAAAATTCTCGCACAGCAAATATCCTGGAGCATTACCACAACATATACAGTCATAAAAAAACTCATAGATAAAAAAGCAATCGAGCGCATTGATCCCGGCTATATCTGCCGTCCGCTTATAACAAAAGAACAAGCCCGCGAATATGAAACGACGGAGCTTATAAATAAAATGTATGACGGGGCGGACGCTGTTCTTGTGGCTTCCATTCTCGGGCGGAAAAAGCTGACTTTGGAAGAAATCGAACATCTGGAAAACATAATAAAAGATTTAAAATAAGCGGGGTGCGATGTCGTTTGACGATGCTTATACAAGACTGGTAAACAGTATGGAAATATATATAAGTGAGTGATTATAGTTTCAATTCTTTTTTAAGCGCTTTTTGTAAAATTCCTGAAACATTAATCCCGGCTTTGGAAGCGCGGTCATCAAGCCAACCCGGTAATGTGACATTTCGGCGCACAGTGCGGTTATTATATTTACTCCGGTATTCGTCAAAATCCACATCAATAAAAGATATGATTTTTTCGCCTTCAATTTTTACCGCGCCGGGCAGAGATGGTTCAGGAACAGTTTTATTTTCGTCTTGATAATAAACGCCCATCGCTTCAATAGCGTCGCGCGCCATGCAAATGGCTTCCGCCATGTTCGCGCCCTGCGTATTAAGCGGGAAATCAGGTGCAAACGCATCATAGCCGCCATTTTCAATAGGGGTAAAAATAACAGGGTAAACATATTTTTTCATGAATAAAGACCACCTCCTTATAACATTATGCACATAAAATATACACTTGTCAAGGTATTCCATATAATTTTTTTGTGAATCAAGAGATAGGGGAATCGTAATGCAGATAATAAACATGAGCCTCGTGGCTGTGCCATTGATAGCCGTAGTCGCCGCAGTCAGATTTTTCACGGTATATAAGCTGCCGAAACGGACGTTTTATGTTTTGTGGGGCATTGTACTGTGCCAGCTTCTTATACCGTATAATATATTTGCGCGGTTTGATGTTTCAGGCTATATCATGGATTTAAGCAGTAATGCAAAAACTCCTGAAATAACTGCCGTTGTCCCGGCTGTTGAAAATCCGATAAACACATCGGAAAATTTAATAAATACAATTCCGGAAAATATTACGCCGCCCGTGTTTTATAATGTGTTTGAAACGGTTGACAGGTTCGGCAGGGATATATTTGAAACGGCGAGTACGGAGATTACGGCGCGGACGAGCGAAAATACGGCTAAGCCGATAAATTTATATTTGCTGATATGGCTTGTCGGATTTATATTCTGCGCCGCGTATTTTATTATTACGCACGTGAGATTTTGCAGAATCTACGCGGCGGCATTGCCTGTTGACAATAAATTTATCAGAGATTGGCGCGTTGAGTATTTTTACTCCACGCGGCGCAAAATAAAAATAAAGCAGTCGGACTTGATTGATTCGCCGCTCACTTACGGCATATTCAAGCCTGTGATTTTACTGCCAAAAATTTTAAATTATGCCGACAAAAAGACGCTTGAATATATCTTGATGCACGAATACGCGCACATACGGCGGTTTGATATACTCGCGAAGTTATTGCTCGCGGGCGCGCTGTGCGTGCATTGGTTCAACCCGTTTGTGTGGCTGATGTATATACTCGCAAACCGTGACATTGAGCTGTCATGCGACGAAACTGTGGCAAGCCGGGCCGATAAATCAGACTATGCGGCGACACTTCTCGCGCTTGAGAAGAAACGCAGTTTGTTAGCGTTGGGCGTGTATTTCAGCAGAAACGTGATGTCGGAAAGGGTAAAATCCATCATGAAAATCAAGAAAAAATCAATACCACGAATAACCGCCGCAGTTTTGTTAATCTCTATGACAATTGCTCTGCTCGCGGCGCTGCAATCCTGTGTAGATGATACGCCCGTTATTGAGATAATCGAAGTGAAGAACGCAGAGGGCGAAGTAATCGGCACGCACGAAGTAGTCGTCGACGAGCATTTTGAAATGCAGGAGCAGACCAATCAATTAGTATTATACAGGACTGCCGGAAACGATTTTTATTTAAACCCTGCTATTAATATATTCAGGCAGAAATATCCCGATGTTGAAGTAATTATCGAGAATATTCCGTGGACCGATGATTATTATGAGTATCTTGTGCGGCTGAATACCGAACTTGCGGCAGGTCAAGGGCCTGACTTGGTTTTAATGGGACATTACGGCGAGCTGCCGGATATATATAAAATGATGTCGTCGGGATTATTTCTTGACTTAAATCAACTTATATCTCGTGACAGCGAATTTAATTTAAGCGAGTATAATCAGACAGTGCTTGACGCAGGCATATTCAGAGGCAGACGCTATGTTATGCCGATTGATTACCGTGTGCCTATTATGATGACGACGCAGGAAATACTTGACGCGGAGGGCATAACCGCAGAAGATTTAGGCACGTTTGAGGGATTTATTAAAGTTGTGGAGCGGTATAACGCAAAATATAAAGATGCGCCGCACGTACTGCCGAATACAAGCGCGGAATTACAAGCCTTTTTCAGCGGCTATAAGTCTGTATTCCGTAATTGGCGCGATAATACTTGGCAGGAGAATCAGCGTGACGTTCGCAATCTTGAAAACTTTTTCCCGTGGATTGGCATTGATTTAATTGATTATGCCGCGGGTAAAGTCGCACTTGATAAAGCGCAGTTTAGAAGTGTTATTGATATAATGACGCCGTTTTATGCGAATAAAATCGAGGATGCTGTGGACGCGACGGGTGATGGGATAACTATGATTGGGCTTAAGGAACAGCAATGGCTTTTTCATTTAATAAACCACGGCGAATATTTAATTTACAGCGTACACGAAATGCTTGTCAATATGGCTAATCTCACGCCGTTGTATTTCCCGTATCCCGATATAAATGACGGCTCGACTGCTTTAATACAGAAATGCGCGCTTATACCGAATGCGTCTGAAAATCAAATTAACGCATATAATCTGCTGAAAATTTTATTGTCGGAAGATATGCAGTCCGCAAGCAGTCAGATAACTAATAAGCCTGTTTTGATAAGCGAAATCCGCGAGAGAGCTGACAGAGGATTAAAAGAATATTCGGAACATTTTTCGGTAGAAATCAGTTACGAAGAGCTGCGCTTAAAGCACGAAGAACTTACAAACTCGCTTACGGATATTCTGATAAATGTGGATTCTGCGAAGCTTATGCCCCGTGTGCCTTATCAGGATTTTCTCTTGCAAGAGATGATGCCGTATTGGGACGGCGCTGCATCTTTTGATGACGCTTATGCGAGGCTGGTGAGCAGGCTGGAAATATATGTGAGTGAGTGATGTTTATGAAAACAAGCCGTAAATTACGCAGACAGGAATCTTTTACAGGGTTCTTATTCTGTCTGCCGTCGATACTTGGTATGCTGATATTTTTCGTAATCCCGTTCGGCATTACAATTTTTATATCGCTCACAGAGAGCATGGGAAGTTCACGATTTGTGGGGCTGAAAAATTATTTTGACGTGTTGAACAGCGCGGCGTTCAGGATCGCCGCTGTGAATACGCTTAGATTTAACGCGGTCGCCGTGCCTGCGATTATGATTATCTCGCTCTTGATCGCGCTGCTTTTGTTCAGGAAACTGCGCGGCTATGACTTTTTCAGGACGACGTTTATATTCCCGCTTGTGCTGCCCGTTGCGTCTGTCGTGCTGTTTTTCCAGTTGATTTTCCCCGAACAATGGGCACATTCCGAACATTCTTTTACTATGCTGCTCGCGCTGTATTTATGGAAAAACAGCGGATTTAACATAATATTATTTCTCGCGGCATTGAACTCAATCCCGACAGCATACTATGAAGCCGCAGATTTGGACGGCGCAGGTAAAGTCATGCAGTTACGCAAAATAACTCTGCCGCTGATTGTGCCGTACACGTTTTTTATCGTCATTATCTCAATTATCAACTCATTCAAAGCGTTCCGTGAGGCATTTATGTTATTCGGCTCGCACCCTCATCAAAGCATATACATGATTCAGCATTTTATGAACAATAATTTCCAAAATTTAAATTATATAAGATTATCAATCGGCGCGATTTTGATATTTATAGTTATCTTTATACTCGTACTGATCATGTTTTTGGCACGCAGAAAAGTTGGTGATATTGAGCTGTGATTAAAATAAAACCTGTGAATGTAATAATTTATATACTGCTGATAATGCTCGCAGTTATCGCGGTTTTTCCTGTGATTTTTAATGTGATTAACTCTTTTATATCCGAGAGTAAATTCTCGCTGCAGGGCTATGCAAATGTGTTTCTGCTCACACCGAATTATTTGATGAAGTTCTGGAGTTCTATATTTATATCGTTCGCAGTCATGGCAGGACAAATATTAATCTCATGCTTGGGCGGGTACGGCTTCGCAAAGTTTAAATTTCCGTGCAAAAATATCATATTTTATTTTTTGATTATATTAATGATGATGCCTTTGCAGGTTACATTAGTGCCGAACTATATCGTGCTTGACGGGCTGGGCTTAATCGGCTCGTATACAGCGTTGATTCTGCCGGGAATACTTTCTACGTTCGGCGTGTTTCTGCTCGCGCAGGTTTTTTCGTCTGTGCCTGATAATCTAATCGAGGCGGCGAAGATTGACGGGGCAAATCATCTGCAAATTTTATTTAAAGTCATGATACCCTACGCAAAAGCGGGCGTTGCTTCGCTTGTAATCTTAAATTTTATCGACACATGGAACATGGTTGAGCAGCCGCTGGTATTTTTGCAGGACTGGACAAAATATCCGCTGTCGATATTCTTAGCGAACATAAATCAAGCAAATCTCACCATATCATTCGTGTGCGGTATACTGGCGATTATACCCGTGTTTCTGCTGTTTCTGCACTTCAAAGACTCTCTTATTTCCGGCATTGAAAATACAAATCTGAAATAATATTGAAAGACAGAAGTAACATGAGTAAATCAAAAAAAATATTATATATCTCAACATTATGTGTGTTAGTTTTACTGGTTATTTTCACGGTTTTATCTAAATTTATTTTTGATGCGATAATACCCGTGGTTGAAACGGTAAAGCCTGTCAATATGGAGTTGCTTGACGGCGAAACATCGCGGATTTATAACACAGTTATACCGTATGGCGCGGTTATACCCGGGGAATACGGCAGGAATTATGTGTATATTGTGCGGGAGCGCAAAGGTTTATTCGGGCAGGAGTATTATTGTGTACTTGTGGAAGTGAGCATTGAAAATTATAATGACTTATATGCGGCGCTCGGCGGCTGGAGCGTGACTGTTTTTGATGATGTTGTGCTGTCGTCGTCAAAGTTTTTAACTTCGGGAGAGGTTGTCCGGGTAATAAATAAATAAACTAATATACATAACCAAAACGTTTTATTTTACCCTTAACGCCGGTAAACTCGCGGCGGCTACCGACTGACCCACACGCCTGATTTTTTCATCGGGCAGATGCAAAGTTATTTTTTTTGCGAGTTCGGGATATTCCTCCGAAAGAACTTTATTTGCGGCGCTGTATATGATATTTCCGCCTTCGCCGGACATAACCCGCCCCAATAAAAGAATATGCTTGATATCATAAAACATAGAGTAAATAACGGCGCTGTGCCCGAAATATATCCCAATATCATTGAATATATCGGCAGCGCGGGCATCTTTTGATTCCATCAATTTCTGCACTTCCAAAAGTCTTTCGCCCGGCGGAAGAGAATCGTCAAGTTTTATCCCTGCCATTCCGGCGAGTTTTATAACGCCGTCCTGTGAAAAATATTTGACCCCGCAGCCAATGTCGTCCGACCATTCGTCCGCCATAGCATTCGGATTAGCATCAACAGGCACAAAAGCAAGCTCATTGAGCCAGCCGGTGATATTGCCGTTCTTATCCACAAATCCACCCGCCTGACTTGTTCCCATAGCAATACCGAGCACATTTGTATCGGATAAACTCATAGCTCCCGCAAGCGCGGTCACATCGCCGTCGTTTGCCACCTCTATAGGAACATCGCCTATCTCCGCGGCAGCGCGCGGATATATATCTTTGATTTTTTTGTTAAAATCATCTTCCGGAACTTTGATAAACAACGAGGCGACCATCGTTCTGCCGCCGATATAAATCCCCGCCGAACTCACGCCTATCGCATCTACCCGCGGCATTTTTGCAGCGGCTGTTTTCAGCGCGTCAACTATACCTTTAAAATGATAATCGGGATCAGAATTTATTTTTGGATGCCATACAATTTCTTTGCTGAATACAGATTCGCCGTCGATAACCGCCGAAACCTTGAGATCAGACCCGCCCGCATCAAAACCTATACGGCAGCCGTCAAGATGTCTGCCCACAGGCATCGAACTCTCTTTTTCAACAGGTTTTTCAGAATAATCAACATGCACAACCTCGAATTCACGCTCGTACACCCGTGCCATAAATTTGCTGTCAAATGCGCGCAGTCCGCCGTCCGAGTAGATATTTTTTAAATAATCCGCAACTTTTTTATTGCCGCATACATAAATTTTATATCCGCCGCGCGCCCAAAGCAAAATCTTTGCGAGCCGTTCCGCATAATAACAGTCAGCCTCATACATATCCGCCGTACCGTGTACGGCGGTATCATAAATAGAAACAAGACCGCCGCTGCGCTCCAGAGCTATGGCAAAAGGCTCTTTGGCTTTTTTTAAATATTCGGTAAAAAACATACCGAGCGGAATATAGCTTTTGTCTATAACGGGGATATTTTTGGGGGTAATCTTTAAATTTAAAAATTCCATAAAATTAACAGCCTCCAATTTTTTTTATTTTTTATTTACATACATCGCAATTCTGTTTTTTACTTCCGCCGCGAAACTGTCGATATATTTTTGCATAAATTCTTCCGGCGGCTGTTCGCTGTATACAAAATCTGTCATATCCACACCATAAGTCATACTGTCGCAGTCATCAACCGCGTGTGAAGCGAAAAATGTCGCATTCGCAACACGCCGCCCGAGAGCCGCAAGGTCATAACGCTTGCCCCCCGAAACCTGGCTGTCGAAAATACCGACCAAAGCCGAAGCCATATTGGGATTTTTTGAAGTGTCAAACAGAGCCTTGTCCTCATCACACATCCAATCAAGACCGCGCCAAACTTCAAGACCGTATACTTTTTTCGGGCGTTCGTTTTCCGGAATACTCCGCAGAGCTTCAATAACCCGCAGAGCGGTGCACACGTGGGTGTCATGCTTATCGGCAAGATTGTGAGTATAAACCGTGTCGGGTTTTGCCGATTTGATTATATCGGTAATTTCACTTACCAACATTTTGTTGCCGGGAGTTTTGATATCGGCACTTTTATAATTTAGGAGTCCCAACGCTTCATATTCACCCATAATCGCGGCGGTTTTCTGTTCTTTAACACGCACTGCCTTCATATCGTCATCGGTATAACCGGCATATGCGCCGGATCTCGGCGAACCTCCGCCGTCGGATAATATAACCGCGGCAAAACGGCGCATATCATTTTTAAAACAATCTGAAATAGGTCCGTAACACATAATCTCCACATCATCATGATGAGCCGCAAAACAAATATCGGTTATACGCGGCAGCACTTCTCCGGGTTCAAAACCTCCGGGAATAAAAAACTTACCGGCGACCGCCGGAGATAAAGAAAAATTATCCATCTGTACCTCCAAATTTTATTAATATTATTATAATTATGCTATCAAAAAAATATCAATGCTGTATGGATTAATCATTTCTGAAATGTAAAATATCGCAAGAATCAATTCAAATAAACCGCTTCAACTCTGCATATTTTAACACCTTCTCCAACAAACTTTTTTTCATATTCGGTTTGAATATTGCCTTTGCACTCCGAAAACTCCCCCGAATATAAATCCCGCGTTTGATTTAAAATTTCAAACCCGTTTGCCGATAAACTTCTTACGGAAAAATCAAAAAAAGGCTGATTGTCGGTTTTCATTATGATTTTTGAACCCGGGATTAAGATTCTTTTGTATATTTCAAGATATGATTTATAAGTTAAACGCTTATGAATTTGATAATTTTTATGCCAAGGATCGGAAAAATTGAGATAAATGCCGGAAACCTCAGAAGGTTTAAAATATGTGTCCAACCCGATAGCATCGCCGATTATAAACCGCAGATTATTCAGCCCCAACCCCGCAGCCATTTCCATCGCCAAAACCGCAACATCAGGATTTCTCTCCAAAGCCACAAAATTAAAATCCGGATTCAACCGTGCAAGCTCACAAATAAAACCGCCTTTGCCGCAGCCTATTTCCAAAAACACAGGCAATTTAAAATCAAACGCATCGAAACAAAAAAGCAAATCCGAACACGATTCGATTCTTGAGTTTCTGTGTTTTTTCTTTCTCATCCGCATATTTCACAACCTCGAAAATGTTTCACGTGGAACATTATATTTGGAAAAAATCAAGCGCTTCTTCCAGGGTTTTTGAGTCCTGTATATTTATAGATTTTGCGTCTTTGCAGGTGCGGCGCACAAATCCGCTTAAAACCTTTCCCGCGCCGATTTCCGCGAATATTTCTCCTCCGGATTTATATATATTTTCAAGTTCGTTTTTGAATTTTACGGGCTGCGACATTTGTTTTATTATATATTCCCGCATAAAAATATTTATATCATTTTTGATTTCAAGTTTTTCTCCGGTTATATTGGAATATATTTCAAACTTTGGCGGATTGAAATTCAGCGTTTCAAGAAACTCTTTAAATTCGTCTTGTTTGTATAACATCAGCTTGCTGTGGAAAGCTCCGGCAACGTTTAATTTTATTGCGCGCACGGAATTTTCGGCAAATGTTTTAACCGCGGTTTCAGCCGCTTCGGTTTCGCCCGATATAACCAGCTGTCCGGGGCAGTTATAGTTGGCGGGAATTACGTAGCCTGCGGTATTCTCGCAGACTGTTTCCACAAATTCATCTTCCGCGCCGATAATGCTGTACATAACACCGGGGCTGTGTTCGCAGGCGGCATCCATGATTTTTCCGCGCATTTTAATAAGGTTCAGCGTGTCTTTAAAGTTCAGCATTTCTGAGACGGCAAGCGAGGTGATTTCACCGAGCGAAAATCCCGCGAGAAAATCCGGCGTTATATTATTTTCCCGCAGCAGATTAAATATACCGTATGAAACGGTGAATACGGCGGTCTGCGCGTTATTTGTTTTGGATAATTCGGCGGGATTTGTGCAAATATCCATTAAATTTAATTTTAAGTGTTCGCTTGCTTCGTCGCATATGTTTTTGAATGTTTTAAAGCTGTCATATAAATCTTTTCCCATTCCGGCGTGTTGTGCGCCCTGTCCTGTAAACAAAAAAGCTGTTTTACCCATGTTTATTTTTTCTCCGTTATGTTTTTTATATAATTATACAACATTTTTTTTAATTCCGCAACAGTTTTATGTAAATTATTCAAGATTTAATAATATATTTAGTTTATAATTGAATTTAAGAAGTAATATTACGGGGAGCGAGCATATGATAAACAGTATAGTAACGGGTACCGGTATGTATATGCCTGAATTTGTTTTAAATAATGAAATGTTCAATCAAGTTATAGAAACTTCCGATGAATGGATAATATCCCGCACCGGAATAAAAGAACGCAGACTTGAGCAGAAGAAATATAATTATGAAATGATAGGCGAAGCCTGCAAACTCGCGGTAAAAAACGCGGGAATTACGCCGGACAAAATTGATATGATAATTGTAAGCACCGTAACTCCGGATTACAGCTATCCTTCGACGGCTTGTTTGGTACAGGGATATATCGGTGCGGTTAACGCTGCGGCTTTTGATATTGCGGCGGCTTGCGCGGGATTTGTTTTTGCGCTGGATATGGCTGACTTATATATCAAGTCCGGTAAAGCGAAAAATATACTGGTCGCTTCGGGTGATATTGTAAGCCGGACAGTCGATTATCACGACAGGGCAAATTGTATATTATTCGGCGACGGGAGCGGCGCCGCGGTTTTATCGGCGAATACATCCGGGGAACGGCGCGGTGTTATTACGAGTTTCATCAAAAGCGAAGCGGACGGCGATAAACCGTTTGCCGTTCAGTCGCCGCTGTACCGGCCGCAGGAAATTTTTGACAGTGAAACCAAAATATTTAAAGGCAGCGCGGAAAAACTGCACGGCAGTTATATGTCTCAAAACGGGCGTGAAGTGTATCAGTTTGTTGTAAGGATATTGCCGAAAATACTTGAGGAAGCGGCAAATAAAGCGGGAGTTGAAATTAATGATTTTGATTATATAGTTTTACACCAAGCAAATAAAAGGATACTCGATTATGTAGTGGATAAATATAAATTAAATCCGGAAAAAGTGCCGATAAATATAGAAAAATACGGAAACACATCAAGCTCAACCGTGCCGGTTACGCTGCATGAACTTAATATGGCGGGCAAACTTAAGCGCGGTGATTTGATTGCGCTTGCGGGGTTCGGTTCGGGACTCGCTTACGGCGCGGCGGTTGTTGAATGGTAAAAATTTTGTGATTATAAGGAGATGTTTTTAAATGGGTAAAAAAAATGTATTGATTACAGGGGCGACGGGAGCTATAGGACCGTATATCGCCCAAACTCTCGCGGGCGAGGGTTATAATATTATTCTAATGGATATATTGCCGGAAGAAAAAGCCGAAACGCTTATAAATAATTGTAAAGATAAAGGCGCGGAGGTTTTATTTGTGCAATGCGATGTTTCAAACTATAATTCATGCGAAGCGGCTGTAAAAACAGCTGTCGAAAAAACGGGGGGGATTTACGCTCTTATCAATAACGCGGGGATTTTAAGGGACGCTCTTTTGATGCGTATGACGGAAGAACAGTTTGGTTCGGTTATAGATGTTAATTTAAAGAGTATGTTTAATATGTCAAAATTTGTCGTGCCCCATATGGTAAAAGCGAGGGAAGGCAGGATTGTAAATATGTCGTCAATCGCGGGAATTTACGGTAATGCCGGGCAGACGAATTATTCGGCGAGCAAAGCGGGGATTATAGGGTTTACCAAATCGCTCGCCAAAGAAATCGGAAGCCGCGGTATAACGGTAAACGCGGTAGCGCCCGGGTTTATTTCGGCGGGCATGACAGAAACGCTTAAAGAAAGCGCCGCTGAGGAAATAAAATCCCGTATTGCTCTTAAAACCATCGGCAGCCCGCAGAACGTTGCGGATGCGGTGAGTTTTTTGATCGGCGGTAAATCGTCGTATATAACGGGGCATGTGCTTTCGGTTGACGGCGGAATGAGTTTATAAAAAAATAATTTAAAATTAAAAATAGGTTGGTGATAAAATGTTAAAAAAAATATTAATTATGATCCTTGCGGTATGTATTGTTTTAATTCTTGCCGCTTGTCCGGAAGATAACGATGACCATGACGAAGACGGATCTGCCGGAAATCCTTGTGATGAAATATGTGAAATGCATTCTGCTGACGGTGACTGCCATTGCCACGGATTATGCGGTACAGAAGGGTGTTTGTGCCACGGAGCGCATTAATCTTATAATTCTTGTGATACAGGGGTTGAAATTTTTTAACCCTGCAATGAACGCTCAGATTTGTTTTTGAAGAAGGATTTTTATGAGCTTTTGGGAAATTATGCTGATTGCTGCCGGGTTGTCAATGGATGCCTTTGCCGTATCGGTTACTCTGGGTTTATTCGCAGTAAAAAAGCAGGGTATTTTCTGTTATTTGGCTCCCGGTTTGTATTTTGGGTTTTTTCAGGCTGTTATGCCGTTAATCGGATATTTTGCGGGAACATATTTTGCCGGCAGAATTCAGCATTTGGATCATTGGATCGCGTTTGTGCTGCTTGGTTTTATCGGCGGTAAAATGATAAAAGAAAGTTTTTCAAAAGACGATAAAAAAACAAGTGAAACCACGCTGCATTTCAAGAATATGATTTTACTTTCAATAGCAACAAGTATAGATGCGCTGACGATGGGGGTAACATTTGCTTTTTTTGAAGTTAATATCGTCGCGGCGGTAATAATTATCGGTGTTACAACTTTTTTTGTGTCGGCGGCGGGTGTAAAAATAGGAAGCATATTTGGCACGGCATTAAAATCAAAAGCGGAGTTTTTCGGCGGTTTTGTCCTTATAACGCTTGGTTTGAAAATATTGATTGAGCACTTGTTTTTTTGATTTTTTTGTTAATTTACTATATTTTCAAAAGTGTCAACAGTTGTTTGCATCGCATTTTCTATTCTTACAAGATTACTTTCCCAAGCGGAAGCAAGCGTACCTGCAGATACCGCCATTGCCATATTAAAATTTACCCAATCGTAAATAATCCCTGCATCCCAAACCCTGGAATTGAATATAATATCAAGCATTTCGCGGGATTCTTCGTCGCGGATTAATTGACCTGTCAGCTGCACGTCATAATACGCGGGAATTACAGTATATCTGCTTTCGGCTGATATGGCTTCAAGCATAAAACCGATTTTATCCAGAATGTCATCATCATCAAAAAAAGCCGGAACAGCCAAGGTTTGCCCGAAAATTCCGCTGATAGAATGTCCGTATGCTGCTTGCTGTTCGTTGAGCCGAGGCAGGGGCAGAATGCCGAAATCCGTTTCCATTCCGCGCAGCTGTTCGATGACGCGCATATTTGTACCTAAAAACAATCCTCTTCCTTCCGCGAACGCGCGCCCGGAATCCCCAAGCGATGGATCCATATCGATTATTCCGTCCTGCAGCCAAGTAAAATCAGCTCGCCAAAGTTCCCTTACGGCTGAAGCAACGCTGAAATCCCTGTCGCTGCCGAAACTCAAAACCGGCAGTCCGTCTGTATCTTTGCCGGAAATGCGCACTCCGGCGCCATTCATCAGCGCAAAAATACTGAAATCAACCGAAAAAACAAACCCAAACCTGTCGGTATCCATGTCCATTGCTCCGTTGCCGTTTAAATCTGCCGCAGCAGTTTTGGCCATCTCATAAAGTTTAGGCAAAGTCCATTGGTTGGTTTGCACTAATTCGTATGGATTTTCCAGATTTAAATCTGTGAGCAATTGTTTATTGAATAATATAACCGGGCTTGCATCCATATTTACAAGCAAAAAGTCCCCGCTTGAAAAAAACAATTTATTTCCAATACCTATACCTTCTGCCGCTCCTTGGTCCCACCACGGTTTTTCAAAGTCAAGATATGAAACATCGAATAAATTAACAAGAAGTCCTTCCTGTGCGGCTGCGGCATTGCTGCGGATACCCATTGTTATAATATCGAAATAATCATCTTTTGCTGCAACGGCAGTTCTTAATGTGTTTAATCTGTCTGTGCCGGATAACTGTTCGATAGTGAAATTATATTTTTCTTCCAAAATACGGTTTCTTTTATACACAGCATCGTTAACAGGAGAACCGGTTTCTTCTTCCGCTGTTATATCGCGCGAATTCCAAATCGTCCAATCAGGAGAATCGCCCCAATCCATAGTAAAAACTCTGAAAGCATATCCTTCCAAATCATAATCCGGCAAATCCGGTGTTATTTTTTGCATTAATTCATTTTCTTGTTCTTGTATCTGAATATCTCCGGTATGGGAAACTGCTGCTGCAGTCGGCTGTATATCTTCATCTGCCTCATCATCGCAAGCCGAAAATACTGCGGCGGTTATTATAATTACAACTAAAATCGTCATGATTTTTTTGTGTTTCATTACATTCTCCATTCAATAAATTTTATTCAATTAGATTATAACAAATTTTTATGAATATTTCTTGACAATTCAAGCCGAATGTTGTATAATGTTGTTAAAAAGGGAGGATAAAATACTATGGATATTTATATGCCGATGGCGACAACTGACAGACATAACAGGTTTATAGCGACGTTGATGAATAGGATATTTAACCGTGTAGAAAGCGGCGAACTTCATGCTTTGCAGGAGCAATGCCCGCTGGTGCATTTTGGAACTAAGAATTTGCCTGCGGGATTCGAGTTAATAGATGTGAAATATATCAAAGATATGGAACGTTTTCTTGATAATATAACAGAATTGGAATATGTTAATCCTGATTTTATGCTGTTCAAAGATAATCCGTATGTAAAAAATAAAAAAGGGACAAGAACTGCGGGGCAGCCTGATCTTATTGTAGAAATATGGTCGGATTCGAATACGGATAATAACAGGGTGTTTTTACAGAATTTATACGCGACTTCCCCTGTAACCGAACATTGGTATATAGAACAGGATTTAAATAAAGTTGAATGTTATATGGGCAGAACGAAACTGCCCGACCAAAATTTAGAAAATGTGCTGGTTACGCAGAAAGGTCTTGAATTTGATTTGCGTTATTTAGCGTTGTGAAATTATATTAATAAAATGATATAGAAGGAAATTTTATATTTATATGCAAACAGGCGATAAAATCATATTTAATAATTACAAATGGCGCGTGCTCGACATACAAAACAGCACAGCTTTGATTATAACCGAATATATTGTCGAATCATGTCCTTATCATGAGAATGTTAAAGATATAACATGGGCTGACTGCTCGCTGCGAAAATATCTTAACGGCGAATTTTATGATAATTTCAGCGCGGAAGAAAAATCAAGAATAATTCCGACCGAAAACAAAAATTCCGATAACCAATGGTACGGCGCAAAAGGCGGGGCAGACACACGGGACAGCATATTTTTGCTGAGCATCGAGGAAGCGGCTTGCAAATATTTCGGAGACAGCAGCGCGATACTGCAAAATCCCGGAAAGCAAAAATACAAATATTGGTTTAACAAAAAAGATAAAAACAACATAAATCGTTTAACAAACGGCTGGTGGTGGCTTAGGTCGCCCGGCCGCACCAATCGTGTTGCCGCGTATATTCATGGTCTGGCGGCAAACCAACTGGATTCATCAGGCGGCTGCGTGGGTGTAAACGGCAACGGCGTAAAAGGATTGGGCGGCGTGCGTCCCGCTTTGTGGCTGAAGTTTTAAAAGAAGAAATAAAAATTAGGTGTTAATTTATATGGATAGAGAAATACAAAAAGATTTATTTGAAGTTGAAAACCCTGTTTTCGGGGAGAAACAATTTCCGGTACATCTTGTTTGCGTGTACGGCATTGTCGAAAATGAAAAAGATGAAATCCTGCTGTTAAAATCCCGTGATAAAAATTCCTGGATGTTTCCGGGCGGACAAGTCGAATCGGGGGAAAATTTAATAGACGCCCTAATACGCGAAACCAAAGAAGAAAGTAACATGGACATAATTGTGAATAAGTTATATCATGTTTCGTCCAATACCTGTACTTATCCGGGGCACAGCGGGTACGGTATGGTACCTACAAAAGTTTTGTTTGGGTTTACCTGCGTTTATATAAAAGGTGAATTCGCGGTTTCGGACGAAACCACAGAATCGCGCTGGGTGCCTAAAGACAAAGTGTTGGATTTATTGGCTCCGGGTGATTTTGCAAATAAATATAAAGCTTATTTGGATTATGATGGAAACGTTAGATATTCAGAATATATAAACAGACCTGAATACCTGTTAAAAGTTAATCGGATTTTATAAAAAGATTAGGAGAAATTGAAGAATGAGCAATTTAAACTATGATGATATATTTAAAGCTGTTATCACTATAACGGAAGAATATAATAAATTAATACATTTTGCCGGCGTATGCAGTACGAAGTCCGACAACATAAAATTTGTCGCGCGTTACAACGGTTATGTATATGAAAGTGAATTATCGAAAAGCAGACAAACAGGCTGGGATTTTAACGGCGTTTCTGATTCGTTCATTTTTGATTTATATATCCCGTTTGAAAATGAAGGCGATATTGATTTTTTTGTGCAAGAGGATAATAAAAATTTAGTTCCAGCTATAATCAGTTATGCTTTCACTTCAAGAATTAGTGATTTGCCGCACTCTTTTTTCATAGGCGACCACACTCTGCTAACAAGAACAGGAAACAGCGGTTCGCTTCATGCCGAAACTCTTGAATATAAAAAACTCTGTAATATTGTAAATTCTTATATAAATGAAAATTTTAATGGGAAATTTCAAGAAGATAAAGATGTTGTAAAAGAATACTTGGCACAGTATCAGGTCATGTCTAAAAAGAAAATTTGGTTAATATCAGACAGACCGGACAGAGCCGATGATAATGGTGAATATTTTTTCAAGTACAGCGCAAAAATAAACGATGGTATAGAAAAATACTTTATTGTTGCTGAAAATTCGCCCGATGTGAAACGATTAGAACAGGTCGGAAATATTGTATATCACGGCTCAGCTCGGCACAAGTTATTATGTTTGTTTGCCGAAAAATTTATTTCTGCGCATTTACACGGAAGATTGCGCGATGTTTGCTACGAAAAATGGACAATACATGGCAATGAACAATATTCGCTGTATTCGGGGCTTGACAAAACAAAAACTATATTTTTGCAACACGGTATTATTTTACATGATATGGCTTATGGGCTGAAAAAATCTTACCAAAATTTAAAGTTATTCTTCACAACATCGCGGCATGAGTATAATTCTATTTTAGAAAGCGGTTATGGATACGATGAAAGCATTGTAAAGCTAACGGGAATGCCAAGATACGACAGTCTTTATGACAATAAACGAAAAAAAATATTTTTTGCCCCGACATGGAGGTACAGTATCCCATCCGATGAATTGCAAAATTCAGATTATTGCAAAGCAATCAACCGTTTATTATGCGATAAAAGGTTTATCGATGAAACTAAAAAGCAAGGTTATGAAATTTTATTTAAGCCTCATCCCAAATTTGCCGAATTTGCTCATTATTTCAAAGCGGATGAATATGTTCAAATTTTGGATTATAACGTTTCATACAATAAATTATTTGCCGAGAGTTCACTGCTTATAACCGACTACTCATCGACGGCTTTTGATTTTGCATACTTAAAAAAGCCCGTTGTTTATTACCATTTTTTCCCGAATCACATAGGTCAGTCTTATTTTGATTATGAAACGATGGGGTTCGGTGAAGTTATAACTGAGCATGACGGGCTTGTAGATACCGTTATTAAATATATGGAAAACAACTGTGCGATGGATGAAAAATACAAACAAAGAGCCGAAGATTTTTTTGCTTATACTGACAAAAATAATAACAAACGCGTATATAATGAAATTATTCGTATTTAAAAATTAAAAATAAAAAGTAGGTGTTAATTTATATGGATAGAGAAATATCAAAAGATTTATTTGAAGTTGAAAACCCTGTTTATCAATCATATGAAGAAATAAAAGAAAAATATCTTGGCTATGTTGTTGTTGTAACAAACATTAAATATAATGAACGCGGTAAGCGAAATGGCGGAATAGTTCGATATTATACTAAAACGTCAAAAGACGGTTATCTTGACAAATGGATTGAGTGCGGTAAAATGCCGGAATATGGTGAAGTCATGTTTTTCTGTCTGATACCCAGAATCGGCTCGCTGGGAGGATTGTATTTATGATTGAATTAGCTATGGAATTTTTTTTAGGAAATTTGTGCATAGAAATAGGGTTATGGAGCATAAAAGAAAAACAATTTAAAAAAGCTGATGCATTATTTGATACAGGAGCGCACACGACACATATAGATACGGGGACTTTAAAACGTTTGGGGTACAATTTGAATGAAGCGGAAAAAAGTTATATAAGCACAGTCGGAAGCAGCAAGTTGCAAATTAATAACATCGTGATGGACAATATTAAAATAGGTAGTTTGGAGTTGGGCGCGGCGTTAGTCAATTTTTCTGAACTTTCAAATGTGTCCGCTTCCGTAATATTGGGAATGAATATCATAAAGGAATTTAATGTGGTATTAGATTTTGAAAACGAAATAATTACCTTGAAACCGAATTTCGATATTAAATTAACAACGCCGCCTGAAAGATTCAATAAACATGATTCGCGTTTTGGCGTGTGGACGATTAATAAAAAACATGAGGGAAAGCTGCTTAATGAAAATGAGGATTATAATATATGACAGAGCAAAATCCGGTACTTAAAACAATAAAAAGAAAAACATACAGCTCGAAAGAATTTTTTGAGTTTAGTAAAGATAAAAAAGACAAAAAAGAAAGATACGAGTTAATCGGCGGCAAAATTTATTTGATGGCTTCGCCGTCAACAGAGCATCAAAATATATTGGGGGAGATTTACGGGGAACTTCGGAATTATCTTAAAGGGAAACAATGCCGCCCATTCATGGCTCCGCTTGACGTTATATTATTCGAAAAAAACAAGAAGAATGAATGCCGGAACGTGTTCCAGCCGGACGTTTTTGCAGTCTGCGATTTAAAAAAAATAGATAAAAATAAAATAAACGGCGCGCCTGATTTTGTAGTTGAGATAGTGAGCCCGTCGAATCCTGAAAATGACTATTATTATAAATTAGACGCATATATGAAATACGGCGTAAAAGAGTATTGGATTGTAAATCCTGAAACAAAACAGATATCTGTTTACATAAAGCAGAAAAGTAAAGAGGTCAAGTTATATACCCGCACATTTGAAGATAAGATAAAATCAAGCGTTTTTGAAGATTTCGCGATAGATTTCAAAGAATTGAATTTGTGAAAATAAAAAAATATTTAATGGTCTTGGCTTTTGAATATAAAGATAAATAAAAATAATAAATGATGAGGTAATAAATATGAAAAATTATTATTCAACTTTAGACGGTATTGTGCTGACGTTTTCAAATATTGAAGAAATAAACGAATTTGATTCAATAACGGTTCGATTTGAAAGAGCGGGTGAAAATGGGTTTGATTTTGCCGAAGGTAAATTGCCGAACAATATGTTCTATAAGTCTTATGGGTTTTCGGAAGATGAACTGCTCGAATTAGAAAACTATTTAAGCAGAAATTCATTTTTAATATGGGAGATTGCGAGAGAACAGGAGATTATGATAAATGCCTAAAGCTTTGCTGGATTTTATGGGTTATTGTATATATTTTTGGTCTAATGAAAACAATGAGCCGATTCATGTTCATATTTCCAAAGGAAGCCAAGCGGAAAATGCAACAAAATTTTGGATAACAAGAGATAATATTGAATTGGTTCACAATAAAAGCCGGATTACAAAAAGTGATTTAAAAAAAATACAAAAATATCTTTGGGTGAACCGAGATACAATTATTGCCAGATGGTTTCAACACTTTGGAATATAAAAGGTAAAAATAAGGTGCCAATTTATATGGATAGAGAAATATCAAAAGATTTATTTGAAGTTGAAAACCCTGTTTTCGGGGAGAAACAATTTCCGGTGCATCTTGTTTGCGTGTACGGCATTGTCGAAAATGAAAAAGATGAAATCCTGCTTTTAAAATCCCGTGATAAAAATTCCTGGATGTTTCCGGGCGGACAAGTCGAATCGGGGGAAAATTTAA
>Ga0099364_10002954_pt1 | contig 26831 bp, 21 predicted proteins | sample TergutTh196P3_FD_73070 | JGI IMG/M metagenome (GOLD analysis project Ga0099364, IMG submission 73070) | Microcerotermes parvus P3 segment gut microbial communities from Pointe-Noire, Republic of the Congo - Th196 P3 | ecosystem: Host-associated > Arthropoda: Insects > Digestive system > Gut ...
TTACCGCATGGTTGCCGAGACCATGCTGGGCAAAACTATCACCGACAAATTCGACAACGACCTCAGCGTCTCCGCCGTCGCCCATCGAGACAAAAAATAATTAGCACTCTTGCCCCCTAGACTGCTAAGTGCTACAATACGCCCATGGCAAAACGCGATTATTATGAAATTTTGGGTGTCGGCAAAACCGCCTCCGATGACGAAATCAAGAAGGCTTTTCGCAAACTAGCTGTCAAATTTCACCCCGACAAAAACCCCGGCGACAAAGCCGCCGAGACCAAATTCAAAGAAGCCAACGAGGCCTACGAAGTTTTGCGCGACAAACAAAAGCGCCAACGTTACGATCAATTCGGCCACGCTGGCGTAGGCGGTAGCAGCGGCAGGGCAGGGGACCCCTTCAGCGGCGGCAACTTCAATTTCAACGGCCAATCTTTCCAATTCGACTTTGGCGGTGGCGGTGGCTTTGACGATATCCTCGGTAGCATCTTTGGTTTTGGTCCGCGCAACCGTCGCGCCAGCCGCGGCCAAGATTTCCAAACCCAAATCACCATCGATTTTGAAGAGGCCATTTTCGGCACCACCACGACTGTCAATATTGAGGACGATGCCATCAAGCTAAAAATCCCCGCCGGCATCTTCGATGGCCAATCAATTCGCATCGCTGGCAAGGGCGGCGAAGCTCCTCGCGGCGGCCAAAAAGGCGACCTCTACGTTCAAGTTCGCGTCCGCGCCCACAAACGTCTCACGCGTGAGGGTGACATTATTTTATCCGAAGAAGTTGTGTCAATGGCTGACGCCGCACTCGGCACAGAAATCGATATCGAAACCATCGACGGCGTCGTCACCATGAAAGTCCCCGCCGGCACCCAGCCCGGCACCAATTTCAAAATTTCCGGCCACGGCGCTCCTCGCCTCAATTCCGACGAGCGCGGACCTCACATCGCCACAGTTTACGTTGAAATTCCCAAAAACCTCAACAAAAAACAAAAAGAAATCCTCGAGCAATTCCGCTCGGTCAAAAAACGCTTCTGGGAATAATTTTCCCGCTTAAGTTTGCACAACCCTCTCCTCCGCGCTATACTGAAGGTGATTTATTAGTTATTAAAGAGGAAGACAATGCATAGCCTAAGAGAGGCCATTTTGCGTAACTGCTATATCGGCAACCTACAAAACTACGGCGATTTCACCATATCCGAAAATGCTGGCTATGTCGTTTTCACTTGGCCCGGCGGCAAAACCACTCGCATGCGTCGCGCCGAAAACAGAGTCGATTCCATTATCCCTCTCCCTGACGGCACCGAACTCCGCATTAAAGTATCTACCGGCCTGTTCTAAAGGCGCCGCTAAAATCCTCATCCCATCTTCCGCAACAACACTGTCGCTGAAGATAGGATGAGGATTTTAGCCAACAAGGACACTAGTTATATTCTCGACGACCGTGTTGTTGTAGAGAATATAACTAGTGTCCTTCAAACTTTAAATGCCGCCTTGCTTTCGCAGTCGCCCGTCGCCCTCGCGGCGTTCGTTCAATCAGCCCCAACTGCATCAAATACGGCTCATAAAAATCTTCAATCGTGGTCGCCTCATCGCCAGTCAGAGCGGCAATCGTCGTCAGTCCCACCGGCCTGTCGTCATAATTCTCGAGCATCAACTTCAACATATTCCTGTCCGCCGGGTCCAGCCCCAACTCATCAATATCCAACATCTCAAGCGCCCGCACCGTCGTCGGCTTGTCGATAATTCCATCGCCATTCACATCCGCATAATCCCGCACCCGTTTCAGCAACCGATTTGCCACCCGCGGCGTCAAGCGCGAACGCGTCGCCAACAGTTCCGCCGCATCCGGCTTAATTTCTGACACCAAAATTTTCGCCGCCCGCTCAATAATCTGCTGAATTTCTGCCCCCTTGTAATATTCCAACCTATACTGATGCCCAAACCTATCCCGTAGCGGCGCCGCCAGCGACCCCGTCCGCGTCGTCGCTCCAATAATCGTAAACCGCGGCAAATCCAGCCGCACACTCCGCGCCGCCGGCCCCTTGCCAATCACGATATCCAGTTTATAATCTTCCATCGCCGCATACAGCACCTCCTCCACCGTGCGCCGCAGACGATGAATTTCGTCAATAAACAACACATCTCCATCCGTCAAATTCGTCAAAATCGACGCCAAATCCCCCGCCTTTTCAATCGCCGGCCCACTCGTCACTCGCAGATTCGCCCCCATCTCATGCGCAATAATCCCCGCCATCGTCGTCTTGCCCAGCCCCGGCGGGCCATACAGCAGTACATGGTCCATCGCCTCCCCCCGTTTCCTTGCCGCCTCAATTGCCAACTTTAAATTCGCCTTCAGCCGCTCCTGCCCCACATACTCCGCAAAACTCACCGGCCGCAGCGACACCTCTACTGCCGCCTCCTCAACATCCTCCCCATGCGCCCCCACATCAATCACTCTCTCAATTCCCATATATCTATTATATCACCTCAGCACAAGGCCATCCGTTACGCTGGTTTACATTCTTTATCGGATGCTATAATGAAGCAAAAGGAGGATTTATTATGCCAGAACTAAGCGGCACCAAAACGGAGCAAAATTTAAAGGAGGCCCTCGCCGGCGAAGCCCAAGCGCGCATCAAATATGAGTGGTATGCCAGCCAGGCCAAAAAAGATGGCTACGAACAAATCGCCGACATTTTCCTGGAAACCAGCGGCAACGAAAAAGAACACGCCAAACTTTGGTTCAAGGCTCTCCATGACGGCAAAGTCGGAAGCACCATCGAAAACCTCAAAGCCGCCGCCGAAGGCGAAAACTACGAAACCAGCACCATGTATGCTAATTTCGCCAAAGAAGCCAGCGAAGAGGGTTTTGAAGAGCTCGCCAAGTCATTTGAAGAAGTTGGCGAAATCGAAGCCAAACATCGCGACCGCTATCTCAAACTCGCCAGCAACATCGAAAACAACCTTGTCTTCACCAGCGACGGCACCGCCGTTTGGAAATGCCGCAACTGCGGGCATATTCACATCGGCGCCAAATCCCCCGACACTTGCCCCGTCTGCACCCACCCCCAAGCCTTCTTTGAAATTCGGGCCGAGAATTACTAACTATGCCCAAAAGTAGCCGGTCGACCTACCGCCGTTTTGCGGTTGTCATGGTTGCGTTGCTCGCTCTCGCCACCTGGCTAATTGCCAACCCTGCCAATTACCAACCAAAACCAGTCCAAGCCGACACGCCAGTTGAGTATTCTGAATTTTCCGCCATCGCGATTCTCGAAAAACTCGAAGTTAAACCCCACCACACCGAGACCAAGTACGTCCGCACTGAGTTTTATTCCAATTGGAGTGTCCGCAACGGTTGCGACATGCGCAATATTATTCTCCAGCGCGACCTCATCGACACCACGCTTGACGGTTGCCTCGTTTTGTCTGGCACCCTGCACGACCCCTACACCGGCAAAACAATTGATTTCATCCGCGGCCCGGGCACGTCCAGCGCCGTGCAAATTGACCACGTCGTCGCCCTGTCCAACGCTTGGAAAACCGGCGCATTCCAGCTCGACAAAACCACACGTCGCGCCATCAGCCAAGACGAATTGAATCTCCTCGCCGTCGACGGCCCCGCCAACCAACAAAAATCCGACCAAGACGCCTCAGAGTGGCTGCCACCAAACGTCGCTTTTCGTTGCCAGTACGTAGCTCGTCAAATCTCCGTCAAATTCAAATACGTACTTTGGGTCACCTCCGCCGAAAAATCCGCCATGCAAAAAGTTCTCGACACCTGCCCCAACGAACCTACGTTAGGATTAGAAAATCCTCAATCCTAAAATCCGCACCGCTCACATTCGCCACCGCCAACAGTGGCGCCAGTTTGATGCTATGGATTTTCATGTAGCTTTCGGCCGCAAATTTCATTTGTTTCAATTTTGTTACGCCAACCGCGTCTAGCCCCGAACCATGCCGCTCGTCCCGTCGATATTTCACCTCCGTAAAATAAATTTTCTGCTTACAAACCGACACAATATCAATCTCGCACATCCGCGTCTTCCAATTTCGTGCCACCACTTCATGCCCCAAGGCTTCCAAGTATTCCGCGACTTTTTGTTCCGCTTCTCGACCGATTTCGGTCGTGTTTCTGCCAGTCGCCTCCCGGATCGGCTTAAATGATTGGCGATGCTCTGGACAAATTCCATGCTCACAAATTGCCTGTAGATGCCTTTTTGTACCATAACCGACATGTTTTTCAAAACCATATTCTGGATATTTCTCGGCCGCCGCAACCATGTAATTATCCCGCGCCACCTTCGCAATAATCGAAGCTGCCGACACCGCCGGGATTAACAAATCCGCCTTTTTCAGCACGGTCACAAATCGCCCTTTGCCAGTTTCCGCCAAAAAATTTACCGTTCCATCAATCACTATTTCAGAATAACTACAGCTAATCTGCGTCGTCGCAGTAATCGTCGCCTTTTTCAGCGCCGTTGCCAGCCCAGTTTCGTCTAGCTCCATCGCCGACACCCAGCCCAACCCCCACGATGAATTCGCCAGAATGAGCTCATTCAACTCCGCCCGCCGTTTCGCGCTCAATTTTTTGCTGTCCGTCAACCCTTCAATTTCACCGTGCAAAACACAAGCCCCCACCACCAGCGGCCCCGCCCACGGCCCGCGCCCGACTTCGTCAATTCCCAAAATCGCCATATACCAATCATACCGCACCATGCCCATCAGAAAAGCACCAGTGTTTATGGTATAATAAACCACGGAAGGGTGTCCGAGTGGTTTATGGTACCTGTCTTGAAAACAGGTGGGCGAAAGCCCCGCAGGTTCGAATCCTGTCCCTTCCGCCAAGAAGAAGGAATAAAATGCAGTGAAAAGGGCCACCTTGATAGAGGCTCTTTTTTCTTGCCCTAAATAATTCGTTTATGCTAATATATAAAATATGGAAAATAGTGGTAGTCCAGTTTTCAGTGGTCCAGCACCAGCATCGACCTTTCCTGTCATGCCAACCTATGCTTATCCAGAGAAAAAATCCAAGAAGAAACTGATTTTGTTCATCGTTATAATATTAATTTTGGCAGGGCTTGGTATTATCGCATATTTCCTTATTCCCATCATAACGGCACCTACCCAAGAAAATTTACAGAGCTCTTTTAATACGTATAGCAACTACCTTCTTTATGGCGAAAAAACAGACAAAAGCCTAGATAACATATACGAGCCGTCCACCACCTACTATATGGAGAAAATTCTCGCCGACTCATCCACGCAGGAAGCGTCGTCGTACTATAATGAGCTAGAATCTTTATTCGCTAATTCCTTAGCAAAATATAATCGACTGCTAGACGACGACAAATTACCCAGCAATATAACTGCACTTAGTGAGGCACTAGAGCGTCATAAATTACTGTTAGATTTCGCCCGCAAGTACGCTATGGTACAAGAATTATCAGAGGAGTCTTTGTCAGAAAAATATCTGACTAGCGGTGAAACCGGAGTCCAGATACTCGTGAGTGACGCATACCAATCCTTAGCAGATGACAAGAACGATGAAGTCCGTAAATACGGGGAATTGAGGATAGAGCAGTTCTCATCATTAATAAATGCTCTCAACGCCTATCGTGATGCTGGCTGTATCGTTAGCGGCAAAGCAAACAACGATTGTATCAATACTCAAGCAAGCACCAATACTGCTGCTTTAGAAAACTACAGGAAATTCTATGAAGCCAAGGATCATGCCCATGTAGTAATTACCGTGAACAGAGATGATTTGCTAAGTGGATGTTGGATAATTAGCGCAGAGTTATCTGCTTTGGTGGGCAACAAATGAAAAAGAAACTATTAATAATAGCGGTTTTTCTGATATCAATATGTGGCATACTAATCGCTGATACAGCTCCTGCGGCGGCTGCCCCGAGTGTCGATTCTCCTCAGTTACGCAAGGCCCTGCTTGAGGGCGTCTACAAGTGCTATATCAATAATAAAATCAAGCCATCACTGGGTACATTAAGCAAGTATATCAATTACGAAAGCATTATCCAGAGTGATAGTAACGGCAACTACATCTCGTTACCACAGAGCTACACAAGCATCAACGACGACGGCTTAAATTGTAAACAGTTGCTCAATGGCTACCCGAATCGTGGTTCCAGCGGGAACAACAGTTTTGAGGGGTTATTCTACTTGGCGGGCATCGCTCCGCCAGTGAATAATAGTAGTCAAGAAAGTAAAGATGAGTTCTTGACTAAGATGGGCTACGGCAGGACAGACAATTCCGATGGCCAATGTATTGCGTTCCACTATTATAGTGCTCCAGACGGTATGTTAGACGGCTATGGATACTCTCAAGACCAATATACATACAATCTTTGCGCTTCAAGCGTTGTAGACGGCATGATTATGGTTAATAAGCTGGAAGTCGTAAAAGAAGGCGGGATAGAGATTATTGAATTTGAGATTGGCACCGATAAAATAACACTCGACTGTGCGCCAGGTAATGGTTTTAGTAAAGGCGGATGCGGCACACATAAATTTAATGACATAGGCTTCGGCAAGACTTCCTGGCAAGATCTCACCGATAGAGTATTATCGGACATAGCAGCAAACAAGAGCACCTACTCTTATTCAGTATCTCTCATGGGGGCGGCCTCCTGGACATTCAAGTGGAATCTTACGAGCAATATCAAAAGAACACCTTACGGTACGACTAATGCGAGTTACGATATCACTAGTCAGGCCGATGCCGCTAATGCCGCCATCAAATACCTATCTGGTAACAAATACGACGACAAGACCGACTTGCGGTTTACAGAGGCCGAGCAAGTTGTACTATATCAAACTTATCTCGAAAAGTATTACAACGCAGATATTAGATGTAATCAAGAGGGGGATGCTCTCACCATCCTCAACGGCCAAGGATACCTCAAAGTGCGGGTATGGGCAAATGGAGCCTTCAATACCGAGTGCTACGCCAAAGCACAAAAAAATGGCTCAAAGAGCGTAAATGGACTCACCAGCACTAGGTATTTCCATCAATCAAGGTCATTTGCTGAACTAGTAGCAGCCCTTAATGCCTCTACTGCCGTCACCACTCTGTCACCATTAGATGGTGCTGGCGACATAGGAGACACCACTACTGATTTGCCCCCAGGCGCCCAAAATCCAAACCAAAATCCAAACCAACCCCCCGAACCCAAAAAAGACACCTGCTTCGACGGCGGCGAGGCCCTCGGATGGATTTTGTGTCCCCTACTAACCGCGACCAGCAAAGCAGTCGAATATTTCTACGAAGAAGTCATCGAAAAATTCCTACAAATCAGAGTAGAGACATTTTCATTTGCGGGCACAGACAATCCAGTGCTAGCTGCATGGTCCGTCTTTCAGGCCATGGGCAACATCGCTTTCATCATACTCTTAATCACTGTTGTTTTTTCACAATTAACTGGCGTCGGTATCGACAATTATGGTGTCAAAAAAATCCTACCAAAACTCATCATAGCTGCACTCCTAATCAATCTCTCATACATTGTCTGTCAGATTGCTATTGACCTATCAAACATATTTGGCGTCGGCCTAAAATCATTATTTGACACAATTTCCGAAAGCATACCCGGTGTCCAATTAACTGCAGGTATAGGGGCTGCCGCTTCCGGCAAAGTCTCAGTCATCACTACCATTATAGCCATACTAGCTGGCGCAATCGGAATCGCGTTTATTGCCACCAATGGTTTGGCAGTTCTTATCCCGCTTATTCTTTCACTCGTCAGCGCCGCAATCGGAATCATCTTCATTTTCATACTTCTGTCAGCTCGTCAAGCCGGCGTCGTAATCTTGACCGTCATATCACCACTCGCTTTCGCCTGTTATATATTGCCCAATACCCAAAAACTATTTGACAGATGGCTCAAAATGTTTATTGGGCTACTTATGTTTTTCCCAATATGCGGCCTATTAGTCGGCGCAGGCGGCCTAGTCTCAACTATCATACTCGCAACAGCCCCCGAGGATTTCTTCATGGCATTAACAGCAATGATAATAGGTATTGTGCCGTTATTCTTCCTGCCAACATTACTCAAATCCTCATTTGCCGCCATGGGCAACATCGGTGCCAAGATTTCCGGCTTTGGCTCCGGCCTGAATAAGCGAGTTGGCGCCGCCGCCAAACCTGCCCTGACAAATAGCCGCTTTGGCCAATTTGCGACTCGAGGGCAAAAAACACGACAATGGAGGCGCAATCAAATTGCTCAGCAAAAAGATAAAGCCAGCATAGATGCAGAAAAACAAATAATGCAAGGAGCATATACAGGAAGCAGCCACCTCAAGCGAGCACGCTCAAGAATAAATGAATCGCGAGCAAGCAGCACTAATCGGCTCTGGGGGACGAATAACGCCGCTTTCAATCGAGAAAAAAGATACCGTCATATGACCGGAGACAGTTATGATGGGTCGATAGGTAAAGTTGATGAGAATATGCAATTGCAAGGTCTTTTGGGTGGCAGCGTATTTCAAAGCGATAGCAGACAGACGTATAGAGAAGAAAAGATTGGCACTGGTCGCTTTGATGACGAAGGCAAAGAAATAATGAGAACGTTACGGCATCGAACCGGCAACGCAGTCAATACTAACAATACCTTCGAGGCTCATCGTGGAGGTATGACCAGCGCTGCCAGCCAGGGGACTTTTGATAAATATATAGCTGATATGAACTCCAATGACATAAACGACGCTGGCACTGATTTTGATAATACAGCTAAATTCTATAGGGAAATGTCAGAATTAGGGTCAGGCGCCACCGCAGGCTACTCCATCCAACAGCAGGCCGAGGCAATGCATGACTCATATATGGAGAGATATAGGACTTTAGGCTTTGGAGAGCGAGAAGCTCGAGAACAGGTCGATCAGCAGCTTGGCTTTACTAGAGAGAACGCTGGCAGCACGAATGAATACACTCTCCATCAAATAAAAGACGAAGCTCTACGACGCTCTGGCGAGATGAATAAGCGACGCAACGCAGCAGATAAGGAGGCCACCATACAAGCCATTGGACAACAAGGCACCAATAATGCCCCCGCAGGCGGCGGAGATGGCGGCGGCGGTGGTGGTGGCGGCGCTCCATAAAATTTCTTCCAGTCTACCGAAAAATCCTCCCCAAACTATGATATAATACCCCCGATGGCACCATAGCTCAGCCGGTTAGAGCGCAGGACTCATAAGCCTGAGGTCGGTGGTTCGATCCCACCTGGTGCTACCAAACCAAACCAAGTCAAACCCAAGCATAAGTGATACAATAAATATATGAAAACCAAACCAGGCTTTACCGTTTTAGAACTCATCACCTGTATCGTTTTTGCCGGCATTTTCGTCGTCCTATTCTTCATCCAAAAAATCAACGTCGACGCCATGAACCGCGACCAGCAGCGCAAAACTGCCATCAACGCCATGTTTTACTCGCTCGAAGAAGGCTTTTTTGAGCAAAACGGCTACTACCCCGAAACTATCTTCGAGGACAACCTTACCACCATGGACCCCAACCTCTTCACCGACCCCTTCGGCATCAACATCGGTGACGAAGCCAGCTCCTACCGTTACGAACCCGCCAACTGCACCGACGGCGAGTGCAAAGAATACACCCTACGCGCCGCCATGGAACGCGAAGACGACTTCATCCGCAGCAGCCGCCGCTAAGCTTTCTTTTTGCCCCTCGTTTTTGCCTTATGCACCAAACTCGAAATCACTTTAATCTCATCCCTCGGCGTGTCAACAAACGGAAAAGTATAAGTCGTCTCATCGCCAACCGTCGCCATTCGAATCGTTCCCAACTGGAACAAATATTCAAACACCCCAGCCTTATGAAAACTCACATCTTCAATCGAGCCCAACTCGATAATATTCACCGAGCTCGCCAACAAATTTGCCCGCACTTTCTGAATTGCTCGCTTATTCGTAATCACCAATAAATTCTGCTTATAAATATACGAACCCACCAGCCCAGACACCACCAAGACGGCATAAAGCGCCACAATTATCAGCAGGAAATATCCGTTGGCGGTCTCATTTACGTTAATCCCGCCCCTGATAAACAAAAACAAAATCACCGTCAGAACTATAAATCCCAACACTTCGCCTGCCCAAATCAACAGCAAGCCTTTCCTAGAGCGTTTGATTGCCAGCTCAACGAACTCGCCTTCCTCCAAGTCAATTTCAGGGAAATCCTTCGCCGACCGAGCATGACGCAACTTCGCCAAATCTTCTTTCATGACCAAATTGTATCACATATCTCACGAAAATCCATGGTATAATACGCTCATGGTTCTAGTTGTCACCCTAGCTGTACTACTCCTCGTTTTCTTCATAATGCGCAGAAACTCTGGCGCCGCCGTACTGGCCATGATTGCCGGCCTAGCCGTCTACAACATGTTCGGCCTCGACCTCGCCGCCCAAATCAATAGCTGGTTCCCAGATTGGAACTTATGGATTATTGAAAAAGCCGTCTATTTTGTCCTCGTCCTCGGCTTTCCATTGCTGCTTTACACGCGCACCGGCAGGGGAGGATTGCACGGTATTTTGCGTCTCGCCAACACCATCATCGTGGCCATTTTTCTCACCGCGTTGCTGGCCGAACCGCTCTCCGAAATTTTTTCCTTTGACGATTTGTCGCGCGACATTGCCACCTGGATTTCCTCAGTCCAAGGCCTCGTCGTCGTAGTCGGCCTCATCGGCGCTTATCTGGACATTTTGTTTTGCAGCTCGGAATTTTCATAAGCTCCCACACCGCAATTCCCGCCGCCACCGACACATTAAACGATTCTTTTTGCCCGACCATCGGAATTTCCAAAATCACATCCGAGAGCTCAAGTATTTCTGACGGAACACCGTTTACTTCCTCGCCCAAAATCAAGGCATATTCTCGGTCTTTTTCGGTCTGAAAATCCGCCAGCCCCGCCGCCTCCGCCGCCTGCTCCAGCGCCAAAATACACACTCCGCTCTGTCGCATCGTCGCTATCAAGCCCGCCAAATCCTCGACATATTCATTGTCCACCATCTCCTCCGCCCCCAACGCCGTTTTGTGAATTTGCCTCCGCAATTTTTCTTGTTCATGCGGCAAACCTTTGCCGGCATAAGGCGTATATCCCGAAAAAATTACCCTGGTCACCCCCAGTCCTTCACAGGTCCGCAAAATCGCCCCCACATTATAAGTTGAGCGAATATTATGCAGAATAACCGTTAGCGATTTCATGTTATACTAAAATTATGTACGAAGACGAAATCCAGCGCAAGCGTAGGCAACACGAGGAATCTGCCACCGAGCAGCGCGCCCGCATTCTGGGCCTACCCTACCTCGACACCCGTGATTTCGAAAATAATATCACGCTCACCGAAGGCCTACTCAGCGTCGAGCAAATGCACAAAAGTTTTATCATCCCTCTGCAAAGCGGCGGCGGCGAAAAACGTTATCAATTCATGGTCACCAACCAAACGCCCCGCAGCCTCATCGAATCCATGAGTCAAGATTACGCCAACAATGGCGAACGCACAGACTTTTTCCTCATCAGCAACTCGGCCTACCAGATTTTTATGCTCCGCTACGACCCGCCGCAGGACATCCATTATGACGATATCAAAATTGCCGGCGAAGGCGACAGCGCGACCATCCAAGAAGTCTCGCGCACGCTCAACTCCGTTGCCACCGACAAAGTTTTTGACTTTCTCCTCGACCAGGCCGACAAACTCACCGCCAGCGACATCCACATCGAAAACTTGCGCCACACCATCCGCATCCGCATGCGCGTCGACGGCATCTTGCACCCCGTCGCCGAAATTGACCGCGAACGTTACCGCGTTTTCCTCGGCGAGCTCAGCAGTCGCGCCAGCGTTTCCACCGCCAGCACCAAACCACAATCCGGCCACATGCAAAAAGATATCACCCGCGACGGCACCACTCATCTGCTCAACATCCGTGTCGAAATGGTGCCCACTATGTACGGCCAAGATTCGGTGCTCCGGCTCTTCAACTTCGACGAAACCCTCCTCAATCTCGACCTACTCGGCCTCTCTGACCAAGAAATGGACGAAATCCAAGAAATCATCTCCCATCCCCGCAGCCTCGTCCTCATGGTCGGCCCCACCGGCTCCGGCAAATCCACCACGCTCTACTCCATCATCAACGCCCTCAACGACACCAGCCGCAAAATCATCACACTTGAAGACCCCATCGAATACGGCATTACCGGTATTTCGCAAATCCCCATCCGCACCACCGAAGGCGGCTCTTTTGCTGACGGCCTTCGCTCCGTGTTGCGTCTCGACCCCGATGTCGTCATGGTCGGCGAGATTCGCGACGCCGACACCGCCCGCACCGCCATCCAGGCCTCCATCACCGGCCATCTGGTACTATCATCTTTTCACGCCAACTCCACCTCCGCCGCCTTCGCGCGCATGATTGATTTGATTGGCGTCAACCCAATTTTTGCCTCCAGTATTCGCCTACTTATCGCCCAACGTCTCGTGCGCAGGCTGGCCGATAGCAAAGAGCCATACACTCCAGACGCGGCCACCAAACACTATGTCCAAAAAGCCCTCGAAGGAGCCAAAATCGATTTTGATTTGCACGATTTTGAACTTTATCGCCCCATCGCCACCGAAGAATCACCCTTTGGTTATTCTGGCCGCATTGTTCTCATGGAGCAACTCATCGTCACCGAGCCAATTCAAAAGTTCATCCGCGGCGATATTGAAGATATCAACACCAACGACATCGAAAAAGCCGCTCGTTCCGCCGGCATGCTCACACTGGAGCAAAAGGGCATCCTGGCCGCCCTCCGCGGCGAAACCACCCTCGACGAGATTGCCCGCGTCATCTAATTTGCCCCTTCCATTTACCCAGAAAATATGCTAAAATGCAAAAAGTCTTAAATAACAAAAGGAAAAAGTCAATGTCATTTGAACTTCTAAAAATGGTGGGCAACGCCCAAAAAAAGAAAGCTGTCGTCGACGTTCGCTCAGGTGACACTGTTCGTGTTTCACAAAAAATCAAGGAAGGGGACAAGCACAGGACTCAGGTTTTCGAGGGTACGGTTATCCGCACCGACCGCAAAGCCTCCCACACCGCCCGCATCGTCGTCCGCAAAGTTGCCTCCGGCGTGGGCGTCGAAAAATCCTTCCTCCTACACAGCCCGCTGGTTGAAAAAGTAGAGATTGTCCGCCGCGGCAAAGTCCGCCGCAACAATTTGAGCTACCTGCGCAACCGCTCCGGCAAATCTGCCCGCCTCACCAGCAAAGACTTCGACCGCCACGCGGTTAATGAGTTGGCTGCCTCCGAGGAGGAAGCTGCTGTAGAAGTTGCCGCAGCTTCAGAAGTTGCCGAAACCATCGCAGAATAGTTATCATACTGCAAAATGAGGTAAATGGGTTGCATTTTACGCCAAAATTTGCTACAATGTACATGTGCTTGTGGGGCTTGCCCTAGAACCGACCAAGGAAACTCCTAAGTCGGAAGCAAGCATACTAAAATACACCCGATGGGTGTTTTTTAGTTGTATTTCATGATGCTTTGAAAGTAGTGTTTGCCATTCTCGCCTACCTTGCGAGTAACAACGCGAACACGAGCATCGGAGTTCCCAACCCGAGATTCAAGTGCATAATAGGTGACTTTAACCTGCTCACCACGAATGGTTTCGCGCCTGATTCTAATCTCAACCTCTTCCTTACAATTCTTGATTACAGGGACAATCAGCGGGATTAACACGAGCCGATTATAGATTGCCTCATTATTACGCCTATGCTGACCCTTGAAAATCAGATGCTTAAAGCCGAACATATTGAAGTAAATTTTGTCGCCGATAGCATCAGATTTCACAGGTACAATTTTCAAATAAAGCACCTTATACTTGGCGATGACCTCAGAGATATTTAGTTTTGCAATGGAGGGTTTCATTGAAGTTATTTTATCACAGACGCCACTGAACATATTATATAACGGGCATGAAAAACGGCCTCATGCGAGACCGTTTTTCAAAGTACAAACAAGAACAATCCAGGGCGCTAGGATTTATTCTTGCCAATCAAGGTTCCAGTCCGGGGATGTCCGTGTAGCGCACTATCAGCGCCGCAGCTTGCGCGCGCGTCAGCGTATTGTCGGGCTTAAATGTTCCGTCCGGAAATCCCGCAATCACTCCCGCTTGCTGCAGGGCATTGATAGCTTCCGCATATTCGCCGCTCACGTCCGGGAAATTTACTGCCGGCACGGTTTTGGGCAACTGCCATACCATAGAACCGGATAAACGATACAATACCTCTGCCACAAACGCTCTGGTTGCCGGGTCGTTTGGTTTAAAAGTCTGCCTTTCTGTCTCATTCCAAAACCAGTTTGTCGCCAGCCAGCAGACCGCATCATAATACCACGCGCCTGCGGGCACGTCCGTCGGCTCAATCTTCGTCACGTACGGGTTGGTATAATCCGGCACAAACCTTTCCCGATAAGCATTGTAGACTATTTGTGCCACTTGGGCACGCGTCAGCGTCCCCTCCGGGTCAAATCGGATATCACCGTTGGGGCGTACCTCTACTCCGGTCATTAACCCACGTCGGTTCGCCTCCACGATATTCGCATATGCCCAATGGCTAGTCGCAACGTCCAGATAATTCGGGGCAGTGGTATTCGCGGGTGGCGTGGGTGTGGGCGGCGGAGTAGTCGGCGTACTCCCCGGCAAATTCGGATCCGGCTTGAACTTTATAGCCGAAAGTTCGCCGCGAGAATTATACACATACTCTAAAATATCCTGCACCGAACCGGTCCCGCCCGTGCGCGATGGCGCCACTGCAAGTCCGCGGGCCTCAGCCGCACTTATGCTGGCGCCAAGCCCGCTATTTCCATTAACCCCGCACCTTAATCCCGAATCCGTTGTGCCACTAACCGCTCGCCACTTGACCACGAGTGCACGGTAATTAACATTCTCCACATCATTTTGCACACGCTCGTCCATAACCAAAGTCACACGCTCGCCATCGGTGAAAGTTTGCCAGATTCCTTCCACTACCGTACCCTCCGAATACACCAACCTGGCAGAGACGATTTCAATACAGTCCCCCTCAACCACAACTTGAAAGTGTGGCTCGTGCGGCCAGTCGTGGTATATTTCACCTACCGAAAACACTGCGCCCATGCCGTTCCCCCATCCTTTTGCCGCAAACGAGCGCCAACCGGGCGTGTCCATAGCCACCTCTAACAGCAGCTCCGGCGTAAATTGCTCCCAAGATGCGTTCCGGAGGCGGGAGTCGGTCCACATAGGACCGGGACCGGGGGGCTCATCAAGCGCCACCGCTATCGCCGGAACCAATCCTACCAACATTACCAATACAATCACAATTGCCATAACCTTTTTCATTTGTTAAACACCTCCATAAAATATAGATTTTTGGGGATTCGCGCGCCCTAGAGTCCATAAGTCTCCTGCGATAACCCAAAGTATACTATCATTGACAAATTAACGCAAACATGAGCATTATGGTTTTTCCGCACAAATTAATGTTGTTTTTTTGCATAAGCTCGTATAACATAAGTAGTATACGTCTATGAATAGGAGGAATTAATGGGCACAAATGAAAATCCATCCGCAGAGGGAATCAAATTTCGGGCCAAAGACATCAGTAAACAAAAGGCCCCTGATTATTTTTCTGCCAACACCCCACCAGAAAAAACCAACCCACTAAAGCCCATTAAGAAGTTTTTCTCAGCAATCCTAGCCTTCTTCAAGGCAATCCCCAAATTCCTCAAAGCTCACAGACGCCCCATCATCATCACTCTCGCCCTCCTCATCGTCATCCCCATAGCTACCTACGTTATTGTCAAACTCATCACACCCCGTAACATCGTCATCGGCGACTACGTCATCACCGAGGAACAAATCGAAGCCTACACCGAAGAGCTCACTCTCTACAAAGAACAAAATCCCGCCCTCATCATCGAAGACCCTCGTCAGATGGCCACAGACAATCTCATCATGAACGCCACACTCAAACACTACAACCAGATCAAATGTGACAATATCGACATAGACTTATCAACAGATTTCTCACAGCAAGAATATTATCGCCGTATTCCTGCCGAAAATGACAATCTAAAATCAGCACTCTTTAATTGCCTAATCGCTATTAAGAGTTATTTCCTTGTCGGTATCGTCTTTGACAACGACGTAGTGCTCAACGACTTAAACCCAACTGAGCGCGCTCAATATTACGAAGACTCCAAGATAAGACTTACCAACGACTTCCTCCCTCTGTTTGAGCAAGGACTGCCTAAAAAAGAAATCGCCTCTCATGCCGACATCGACCTTGTAGTAGATAGTATTGAAGAACTCTACAACCTCGACCAAGAAAAAATGCAGGATATAAATGCAGTCTGGGCTGATTACGGCTCCTGCAGAGGCGATGGCGCAGAATGTTTTAATGATATTGAGATGGAATATGAAGTTAGCCCTGGCCAGATCTACTCTGTGGCCGAAAAACTTAAATCGCTCAAAGAAGTTGGCGACTACACAGATGTCTTCGCCGGCAAGAACGGCATCTTTACTATTATGCGTCTTGAAGGAAAATCTAATGGTATCTACGATTCGTGGGACCATGTTCTCGAAGACTCCAAAGCTACATACATAAAAGACGACATTATCACTAGAATCTTCTCGTTCACCATCAACGTTGCTGGACGCTTATTCCCTATAGACGACGCTTACGCTGCTGACGATGGAGTATACGATTTTACGCACGACAAAAAAATAGAAAACCACACCTGTGCGGGTCACCTACTTACAACTTGGGTCAGGACTTCAACAAGATCGGGCATAGGTCTTCGTGGCTGGTCATTTACCTTCAATCAAGATACACATAATTGTGTACGGACCGTCAATGATATGGTCCTCGCTCCCGCTAGCGGCGAAAATCTCATTAAAATAATAGGCAATTGCAATGGTCCTGCGCCAAACTTATATGGCAACAGCGAAATCTGGCCAAACGGAGCAAAACTTAAGCACCCGGAAGGCTACGAAGAGCTTTGGGCGTATAGCATATACAGGTTTGCTAACGATAAAGGCGCAATGAATGACGAAGAATATAACAAATACGGATTGCCTGACGAACATGTTCTCGACGCCGACAATAAAACCAATGGCAATTGGGACAAATATCATAGTCGTTTTGGTATGCAAATCCCTTGGCTACCCCGATGGACAAACGGAAGCGGCGATAATGGCATCATCCTCGTCTATGACGATATCCCGCTCGATGCCAGTTTTTCCTCCAACGTCATGGTACTAGTTGGCACCGACTGGGATGAAAATCATAAAGACTCTTCTCCTTGGGATGGGCAAACCGACAAATTAACATTTAACATCAAATATGACACAAAAGAAGGGAAATACTCCTCCGCCGCTGGCATAGTTTCAGGAGATGGCAAAATTAATATGACATTTTGGCATAGGATTAGAATTGAGAGCGAACAAAAAATTAATGATGAAAAATATTTCAAAGACAGCGACGCTGACAAGATAGACGTTCCCAAAACAAACATACCATCCGAGAGGGTAACAATGAGCGTGACTGGTGGCGCAACCCATGATTTTAATCTTTCAACTTCTGTAGATAACCCAATAAGCCCATTAGACTGGTTTTACGATGCATGGAGCAAGGACAGTTCCACAGAGCCACAAAAGGTAGGGTGGATTGATGTTTACAACGACGTAGGGTTTGACGGCGGGAGATCTGGCATAATCTCAGGACTGCCCAAACCAGAGCCTAAACAACAAGCAGTCGTCAAGGTTTGTCAACAAAATAAATACGAACCCAAGAAGTTTAGTAAAGCTCATAAATCAGGTGAAGGCGGAGGAAGCTCCGAAGCCTGCGTCACGTTCATAATCCTAGGTGACGGAGAAGGCGATGGCCCCACACCACCCGAAGAATGTCCCCTCCCCGACAGCGAATACACAAGAGATGCCGGCCGCACCAACGCCCAAACAGGCGTCATCAACCACACCAAAGGTGGCGGATGGAAAGAGACCGACCCCAAAAACGAAAACAGCCAGATGGTCTACACCTGGGCCAAGCCTGGAGACGGCATCCAATTCAAGCACACTCTCTGCTATGGCGTACAAGCAGTCGAAGGCAGCAATGCCCCAACCGCTGAAGATGGCAGAAAGACTGACCCGCCTCGTGGCGTCTCGGACACAACTACTAAAAACGACACAAGCATCTCAGGGAGCACCACAGTCCAGTTTGATAGCGTTCACCAAGCATCTGGCGATGGCTGGAGCAACCCATATCGAGATTATATAAGACACTATGTAAACAACGGATACACCTGCACTAACGCCACCACCCCTAACCCCGTACGCTCATATTACCCCAGTGAATACGGTGACGAACCCTATTACGATACCTGGAGCGACTACTATTATTGCCCCAGTTCTATCCGCTATCCAAGCGCAGGCTGGTATTATGACTCGGCCTATTTCGCGTCTAACAACCGGTGCAGAAGGTATAAGAACGTCTACACCTATTCTTGCAGCAAAGTAAACAATAATGCCAACGTTGGCCTCGGCGGCCAAATCCCGCCCCCAACCCAAGTCACCATCAAGGCCTCCACGGCACCTGCTTCCAGCGGCAAATATCTCTTTGGCAACACCCTCACTGGTGGCACCAGTCAATCCTTCACAATAGGTAGTCTACAAAAACGATCCCCGGCCGTCGCCAATGCCGATTCCAGTGGAGATTATTATTTCGAGTATTACTCCCCCAGCGTTGCTAACAATGCAGCCGGCGACAAATACAAATGCTATGATGCAGCTCGTAGATTGCCAGTATTCCTGAATAACACCTACCAAATCCCCGGCTTCTTCGACAATAGCCAAAACCATATCTCAAACTGTGGTCCTCGCACCCAAGTCCCGACCACCTCAGACGTTGGCAAGGTTATTCAACAAGACATGGACTACAACAACACTCGCGCCTGGGTCAACACGCGTCATAACACGGCTACAGGGGACTGTGGCTGTTGCGGCTGTGGCGGTGGCTGCGCTCTAACACCACACAATTTTGATATCACCTATGAGCAGGCTTTGGCTGGTGCCTCCATCATGGGCTACAACGTCGCCTACTGCTACGGTGGTCCTAGCTGTGGCTGTTGCGGCTGCGAGTATGGCTGCTGCGGAACATCACTCAAGGATACCAACTACCGCCTCTTCCCCCTCACCATCACCAGCGTAAACCGCACCCAATCCGCCCAAGTCCGCATCCCCTACAACTACAAAACCACGCTCGGCAACATCTCTCTGCCCAACCACGGGGGCCGGACCATCATGGGCGGCTCACCCATCAATCTCAACCCACCAGCTATCACTGTCAACCCTCGCGTCAATGAAGCTGTAGATGACTCAGCCTACGCCACCATCACCAAGACCAGCCGTACCCGCGTCCTCACCTTCGTCATTGGCAACGGCCAAACCGAAGACCCCGGTGCAATCCTCCAGCCCAACCCAGCCGTCCCCGGCGGCCGCGACTACAATCTGTGTAATTACTACAGCGGATACAGCATCCATAGCTGCACCACTATCTATGGCGACAACAACAAAACCTACAACCGAAACGGTATTCTCTCCGGCACCACCTTCAACTCCAGCACCACCGAATATGTTTGGGACGGCGGCCCTCTCCGCATTAACGTACCAGACAACCTCACCCTCGGCGAAAAGTTCTGTGTCGCCGTTGGTGTCTGGCCATCAGACAGCCACAACAACCTCAGCGCCACCACCTCAACCTCAGCCGAAAACAACATCCATACTGGCGACATCTCGCTCTCAAATAACGAATCAGGCCGCGATGGCAACCTCTGGAATGTCACCAAGGTAGAATGCCGCACCATCGCCAAGAAACCAACCATCCAAACTTGGAATTCCGGCGTCTATGCCGGAGGGAATATTACCACCAGCCGTACCCAAAAGACTCCCGACATGGGAAGACTCTATCCTTGGACCGGCAGCAACGACATTTCCATAGTCGGTAATTACGAAGATCGTGAGCTTCATCTCTTCGGTTCCTGGACTGAGCGCGAAGCCATTGCTGTCGGCGGCATCAAGGGCTTTTCCTCCGGCGCTGGCTTAGGATATAACGAAACCTCTATACTAAAGTATGGCGGTACATGGGGTTGGCCCATCAACCAACGCAACTATGCCCAGTCTGCCACCACTCAAAACCGCCTCACCATCGGCGAGACCGGCACCTGGTTCTTGCAGAACTACGGCTATGGTGGATACCCACGAGATATGTACCTCAACGACTGCAACGTCACCAAACTCACCATATCCAACAGCAATTGCTCCTCTGACACCACCGGATATGCAAATATCAAATTCGATACCACGCTTCTCATCAATCGACTCCGCGCTCGCTATACCAACCAAAAGGCCGCCTCCTCTGTATATAAACCCTGCATTATCCTCGATGACCGCGCCGGCGCTATGCAACGCAACTTATGCCGGGGCATAGCTAGCTATGACAGTGCTGACCTCGCCAACAATAGCGACAGATATCGGGACTACCTCGAACTTGTTAATAAAGGCTACATCACCCTCACCTCTGTCACCAGCCGCACCTACTCCCCCAGCGAATCAGGCAATCCCACCGTCTGTGGTCCCTCGCCTAGCGGCTGGACTTTCGATACAGCCTACCACACCTCAAACAACCGTTGCCGAAGTTTTCGTTATGACCCCGACACTGACACCACAGAATACAACCCCAGCATGTCTGGCGACCCTGCAACCTGCGAATCCTCAACTACCACTCTGCCTGACGGCTGGTATTTCGACGATGCCTACCTCAGCTCAAACCACCGCTGCCGCAGGTATAAAGTTGTCTACACCCATGAATTCTCCGGCGGCTATCATGCGACTGTCCATAACACCGTAGACGTAGTCAACGTCGATGACGCCGGCAACAAAATTGAAGATTTGAACACCCTAGTCTCCTCCTACATCCGAGTTGACGGCGATGCCTATCTCCCCTATGGCAGCAACCTGCTCTGTGTCGCCAAATCCGGCGCGCTTTCCCGCACCGTCATCATAGACGTCAAAGGCAAACTCGTCATCGGCTCAGACATCAAGCTCGGCGGTATGGGTGCCGGTTGCCCAGACGAAACCTATAGCGCCGCCGGCCAAATTCCACAGGTGCTCATCTTCGCCAATGGCATCCAAGTCCTCGACTCCGTCACCCGCATTGACGCCTGGCTCATTGTCAATGGCAATATCGATACCTGCGTCAGCCCGAATCCGAACATCGGCACAAATCTCCTCAGCCACCTCTCCCCCATCACTTACAAAAACCCCAATAACAACTACAATAACGCCACCGGCCCCGTCCTCCACTCCGGCGTCTGCAATCGCAAACTCACCTTCAACGGTCCTATCTACTCCAAATCCATCACCTTCAACCGCAATCATGGCGCTGGCCATAATGCCTCCCATGTTGGTTCCGGTCCTTGGGCCATAGAGAGCGGTGAGATCTTCAACCTCCGCACCGACGCCTATCTCTGGACCTACGCTCAAATGCAACGCTACACTCAAGCCAACGTAACTTACACACGCGAACTAGCGCCGAGGTATTAAACTATGAAACACCAAAGTACTAAATATCAAGCAAAATCTGGCTTCACCATCATCGAGGTCATGATCTTCGTCGCCATCAGCGGGATGCTCCTTGTTGGTGTCCTCATTGGCATCAGCTCCGCCATTGCCCGCCAGCGTTACAATGACGCCACCGAAAGTTTCGCCGAATTCCTCCGCCAACAATACGCCTTCGTTATCAACCCCCAAATTCAGTTGCACGAACATGCAGCCGATTGCACCGGCAGCATTATGGGCGGTGATTCCGTCTTTGACCTCAGACACAGCAGTCAACAATACATCAACGGCCAATGGATTTTAGATAACTACTTCGACAGCGCCGGCAACTTCGTCCGCGACCCATTCACCAGCAATCGCGAACTCACACGTGGACGCAGCAGCTGCGCACTTTACGGCGTCATGCTTACCTTTAGCGAAGGTGGCGCGGTAGCCCACAGAACACCACTCATCGGTGCCGACTTCGCCGTGATTCGCGATGAGTACGAGACGCGAACTGGAAAGCCAATTTCCACCCTCGCTAGCGCCACCGAACTGCCTGACGGCACCCGTATCCCAGAAGGCTTACCACTTGTCCTCCGCCTCCTGTCCCTGGCATATATAAATTACGGCAAAATTCAATTAGGCCTAGATGTTAAAGGTACCCTGTCAAAAACTGAAATAGAAGGTATTCTAAACTCAAATAACGACCAGAGGACAAATTACCTCAACAGCACCAAGTGCAGTCTCACTATGACCGGACCGCCCGAGTCTGAGGAATTCCGCTTCCGCTATGAATCCTCCGGTCATTTCTGGGGTGCCAACGGCGACATCGAGGGCACAATCTTTATCCTCCGCTCTCCCATGGATGGCACCGTGCAAACCTACTACACCGCCGACGAGTTTGACCTCAGCTTCAAACTCGGTGGTACCACCTACAGCAGCATCGACGATTTTAATACCAAAACCATAAATCTCAACAACAGTGGCGATGGCGTCTGCGCCGGCAACCTCACGGGAGTTTCGCGAGGCTTTCTGCAAGACATCAACAACTTCCAAGGTTTCAATCTTAGCGCAAGGTTCTTAGAGGGCGGAGAATTTGAAACGCGAGCCATCAACATTTGCGTTACTTCCGAAGATACCTATGCTTATGCCGGTCAGCGCCGCATGATTAAAATTGGCGAAGACGGTCGCAACCCCACCGCCGTATCCGTGATTGATCGCGAAAGTGAAGGGAATATATGCGACGTCGGCCCATAAAAAAATTCATTCGTGGCGATACTATCATTGAGGTCACCTTTGCCATAGTCATCTTCAGTGCTGTTGCAGTTTCCGCCATTGCCCTGATGAACAGCGGCGCCAATAATGCTCAAGCCTCGCTTGAAATCAGCATGGCCAGAAGCGAAATCAACGCCCAGGCCGAAGCCTTGCGCTTCATCCACAATGCTTTCACCCTGGAGCGCAACCTCGGCGACCCCGCCGAGCAAGAATATGTCAATCTCTGGCTCTCCATCGCCGAGCTCGCTGACGCCAATCGACCCGATTCTGTAAATGGTAGTCAGCTCGGCGAATACCCGCCAGATGCCTGCAAGGGCGAGTGGAACCCTGGCGACATTTATGGCTGGGCCAATCCCAACAGTATATTCAATGACGGTGCCTTTATTATTAATGTCAGAAGAATTAGTCCCATCCCGCGCAGTGTTGCCGGAGGTTTTGACCGGGCTCATGAGGTTATTATTCTCTCCCGCACCAGAGGAACCGATCTTTCTGCTGCCATCGCCGTCAACGACCGTCTATTCCGAGAAGCTCCCCTCTATCCTCGCATCATTTACACTTGGGGGGCGGCTGAAGATGACGCCAGCACTGGTAGTCTAGGAGATGACCAATCCGAATATCTTGACATCGGTCTCATCGAAGGCATCTGGATTGTCCCGGTTGCCAGCGAAAGGATCAACACCGCCTTACGAGAGTCCGAATTCTTCGACTTCCACATCCGCACCTGCTGGTATGCCCCAGGCAAACTCGCCCCCTCAACCATCAGCACCACCATCCGGCTATATAACCCCCAGTACTTCGAGGAGCAAAATGTCTAGCAGAAAATCCGGCTTCACCATCATCGAGCTCATGATCGCCGTCATCTTTTTAGCCACCTTAGTGCTTACCATTGCACTGCTCATCTTGCATCTCACCTCCATTTTCCAAAAAGGCATGAACCTCAAGGCTATTAACTCCGCCGGTCGCAACATTATTGACGATTTCACCCGCTCAGTCAACGCTTCGCTCAACATCAAAGACGAAGAAATCGCCAGTATCCGGCAGTACTACATCCAGGATACCGGCAGTGTCACAATCAATCGCAACCTCAGCGGACTGGCTGGTATCGACCTTACCAATGCTCCTCTGCGCGGTGTTTTCTGTACCAAGCAGTATACCTACGTCTGGAATACCGCCTATGTACTCAACGATATCGATTACGACGTTGCCACTCCAGCGTACTTTCTTGACGTCGTCGACCTTGGCGGCGGCAACACCCAAGCAACTTTTCGCGATACAACCTTAGGCGAAGCCGGCAATTTCCAGCTCGTCCGCGTTCAAGATGCCAATCGCCATATTTGCACCGCTTACCGCGTCAATAGCACCGATGCCAGAGACAATGCATTCATCGACGACCCCACCGACCCCACCGATCAGCTCATGCAGGTCGAAGGCCTGATTGAAGTTGTCGAACTGCTCCCTCTTGCCGAAACCGATATAGAGAATAACGACCGCACAAATAGGACTAGCGCCGGCAATCTAGCGCTCTATGATTTTCGCGTCTTTCCCATCGTCCGCAGCAAACAGACCAGCCACGCTTTCTATTCAGCTACCTTTATCATTGGCACGATGCGCGGCAGCGTTAATATCATGACCCAGCATAGCGAATGTACCGACAACTCCGTCCATCTCGTCACAGATTTTAACTATTGTGCCGTTAATAAATTTAATTTTAGTACCCGCGCCACCGGCGAAACCAAAAAAGGAGGAAATTCATGAAATTATTACATAAACAAGCCAGGACCAAACAGGGCATGGCGAGTATCTTCGTCGTCATCTTTACGACCATGTTAGTCACCATCATCACCCTGAGCTTCATCAGTATCATCCTGTCCGAATCTACTCAAACTACTAACAGCAACCTCTCCCAATCCGCCTACGATTCCGCCATGGTTGGCATCGAGGATGCCAAGATTGCCATCATGACTTACCAGGAATGTATTAGCAAGGGTGAACGCAGTGCCGGTCTCTGCGGCAGTGCCGTTGAGTCCATGGAAAAACACAACATACGCAATCCATCTGCACCGCGCGACTGCGATGTCGTCGGCAAATCCCTCAAGCGTCCCACCGGAAACACCGACCATACCGGTGAAGTCTTTATCCAAGCTGAAACCTTACCCAACGGTCAGATGGTAGACCAGTATTATACCTGTGTCCTGTTGTCAGAAGAGAATCCAGACTACCTCAGCGAACTGCGTTCCGACTACCGCACCAAGCTCGTCCCCATCCGTGTTGCCGAAAACAATGTCAACAAGATTCACGGCGTCAAGGTTGAATGGTTCACTGCTGCGGATATTACTAGTGAGGGTCAATTACATCAACTTCCAGGGGTCATTTACAGATTAGCGCCGAACCCTCTCAGTGGCGGACTGTATCAGACACCTAATAAGTCGGGCCTTGGCACAGAAGATTCCGGGCTGTTCTTTACCGTGTCAACATTTTATCCGCTTGCCCCACCAACCATCCGCTTTCAATTCGTCCAAACCGCCCCTACCTTTAATCTAGACAGCCTCAACCTTAATTACCAGGCGAATCGCACCAATAACGGCGCACTATTCTTAATTCCGGCATCGGGCATTAGCAACGCTATCCCCAACAACTCTACTATTGGCGAACAGGCCCTCGCCGTATCTGCCGACAAAGCTGATACTGACCCTGTTCCTATCAACTGCAATACCAACTTCGCCACCTCCGACTACCTGTGTTCCGTTAATATAAATCTACCCTGGCCCAATACCAACAGCGCAACAGTCCTCAATCGCAACCAAAGCACCTCATTCTTCATGGTTTCTCTACCTTATGGTATGCCTAATACCACCTTTAGCCTCACTCTATATGACAAAGATGGCAAAACCATTGATTTTGTCGGCGTTCAAGCAAGGGTCGACTCTACCGGTCGGGCAAATGATTTGTTCAGACGAGTGGAAGCAAGGATTGAGATGGCGGACATCCACTTCCCACTTCCAGAGTTCGCCCTACAGCTTAGTGACGGCAGCAGCGACCTCACGAAAAACTACTGGGTCACCACCAACAACTGGCTAAACGGCGACATCAACTCCGGCGTCACATCCGGTTCCGATTTAGACTGGTAAACTCAACTTATCCACAGGAACAACCTCTGTAATTTAGCAGGTTGTTCCTTTTTTATCACAAATTTCCACAAAAACCCTTGCGCTTATTTTATTTTCGCAGTACAATGTTCACCCTAGAGTTAGTGAGTTCTTGGACTTAACTCAATTAAATATTATCTAAAAAAAGGAACTCTCTAACATGACTAAGTCACACAGAACAATATTAGCTGCTCTTGCGCTCTTTTTAAGCCCGCTGCTCGCCATCTTTATTGGCGCCACTACCCCAGTTAGCGCCCTCGGCGCTACGGCCACCCAAACCATCACCATCAACGCCACCGCTGCTGCCTGGGAAGATAATATCAACCTCTACATCCTGTCCTCCGACGTGCCACTGCGCTACATCATCAGTAACGCCATCGGCGACATCGCGGCAATTTATGTAGACGGGGAACTGCTCGACACCTCCAACTATGACGTGCAGGACGTCAATCCCGGGCTGCTCTACCTAACCATCATACTCTCACCCACCTATCTAAAAACATTAGGGCTTGGCGAACACAGCATGGACGTAGTCTTCACCGACACCACCGTTTTCTCCGACGTCTTCTTCGTCGACACCCGCCTCCGACTCGAGCCACCCAGCACCGGGTTCTTTGGCGGCGGCCTAAGAGAAATCATCAGCAGTCCTCTCGCGTTAGTCACCCTAGGTATCATCAGTCTAGGCCTCATCGCATTCATCATCACTCGCTCCACCCGCCTCCACCCCAATTCCCAATCCGCCGGCATATCCATCAAAACACCCAAAGGACTCGCCGTA
>Ga0099364_10002955_pt1 | contig 26822 bp, 22 predicted proteins | sample TergutTh196P3_FD_73070 | JGI IMG/M metagenome (GOLD analysis project Ga0099364, IMG submission 73070) | Microcerotermes parvus P3 segment gut microbial communities from Pointe-Noire, Republic of the Congo - Th196 P3 | ecosystem: Host-associated > Arthropoda: Insects > Digestive system > Gut ...
AGGTACCAGGAAGACTACCTGGTTGATAGGGCGGAGGTCTACGCATGGTAACATGTTCAGCCGACCGCTACTAATCTGCCGTGAGGCTTGACCATATTATTGTCCGTAAAATAAAGTAAGTAATAATGCTTGGTAACAATAGTGGAAGTGTAACACCCGATCCCATTCCGAACTCGGCAGTTAAGCCTTCTTACGCCAATGGTACTGCGGCGCTAAGCCGCGGGAGAGTAGGTAGTTGCCAGGCTTTTTTTTGTTTTTTCCTATATAATTAAAATACCAATGATAAAACCTGCCTTAAACAGCCTGGTCTGGTACAAGGGACGTCCTGCCTTGATTACCGCTCTTGGCGAAAAAATAACCATTACTGCCGCTACTGCCGCGGCAAAAAAAGGAACCGAAAACATTAATGTCAGGGAAAAAGACATAGAAGTGCTTCATCCCGGGCCTATAAATAATGCTGCCATTTTAAATGATCTTACAAATCAAACAGATAAAATCAACTCTGGCGAGGATCAAAATTATCATAATAAAAATATACGCGATACCTGGGAATTGATTGAAAGCGGAGGCATTCCGGTAAACCTAAAAGACTTAGCAGAACTTGCCTATAGCGAATTCAGCCCTCAAAGTGCATGGGCTGCCCGCTTGCTTTTGGATGATGGTTTATACTTTAGCGGGACTGTGGAAGAGATACATGCCAGATCTGCGGCGGAACTTAGCGCTGCAGAAGAAAAACGGCAAGGGAAAGCAAAAGAAAATAGTGAGCGGGAAGCTTTTCTGGAACGGATGAAGAAAGGCAATATAGATCCCGCCGTTGACAGCCGTTATATGCAGGATGTAGAGGCGCTGGCTTTTGAGAAGACCGACAAAAGCCGGACCATGAAGGAACTGGGAAAAACAGAAACCCCGCAGGGTGCGCACCGGCTTTTACTTGATTGCGGTTTTTGGGACAAGCAGTTTAATCCCCATCCGCAGCGTTTTGGTATTTCTCTTATGGAAGCATCCCAGGCCTTTGAACCATCAGCGCCCTTGCCTTATGCCAATTTGGAAAGGCAGGATCTTACACATCTTTTGGCCTTTGCCATTGATAATTCCCACAGTAATGATCCGGATGATGCAGTTTCATTGGAATACAAAGACGATCGCCATATACTCTATGTTCATGTAGCAGATCCTGCTTCGGAGATTGTAAATAATTCTTCGCTTGATATGGAAGCCCGGGAGCGCGGTGCTACCTTGTATCTTCCCGAAGGAAGGCGGCCCATGCTTGGCGAAGATATCCTAAACCGCTTTATTCTGGAATCAAAACAAAACCCGGTTTACGCTCTTACTTTTAAAATAAGCCTGGGCAGTGATGGTTCTATAGAAGATATAGATATTTTTCCTTCTATGGTTAGTGTTACCCGCTTAAGTTATGAAGAAGCGGATAAACAAATAGATGAGCATGTTACACTCAGGGAATTGTGTTCATTAGCGGATAGAAATTTCGAGCGGAGGCAGAATAACGGAGGCATAAACATCATACTGCCGGAAGTGCATATTTCTGTTGTTAATCGTAAAGTTCAGGTTCAACCTCTTGTTCCCTATCGATCTGCCGATATGGTCCGGGAATGTATGCTGCTGGCCGGTGAAGGTGCTGCACTTTGGGCTTCAAGGCGGCAGCTTCCCTTTCCTTTCATTACCCAGGAAACAGGGGACCTGCCATCCAAACCTCTTTCTGGTTTGGCCGGAACCTGCCAGCTTAGACGCTGTATGAGACCCCGCATAGTGTCTGCCAAACCCGGGCAGCATATGGGGCTTGGTTTGGATGGGTATTGTCAGGTAACCAGCCCGCTTCGCCGCTATACCGATCTTCTTGCCCACCAGCAGATCTATGCCTGGTTTTATAATAATGCAAACGGACAGGATGCATCGGTAAAATTGTTAAACGAAGAAGAATTATTATTTTGTCTTGCTGCAGGGGATGCTGCTGCTCAGGCAGTTAACCAGGCCGAGCGCTCGTCAAAGCTTCATTGGACTGCAGTTTATCTGGATGAAATTGCCGGAACCCCCGCCGGCAGGGAAATGCTTTGGGAGGCTATAGTAACCGAAAAACGTCATAACAGTTTGGGTGTAATTATACCCAAACTGGGACTGGAAACCCAAATCGGAGGATCTGACGCTGCACTTAACGATCAAGTTATACTGCGCCTAAAATCGGTGCGCATCCCGGAACTGGAAATAAACTTTGTGCAGGAAAAATAATGGATGTTTTATAGAAGGATGATATATACATGAAAATAAAATCTATATTAATTGCCGGAGCCGGTGCTGTCGGCCTTTCTACAGCCGAGACAATATACCGCTGCGATCCTTCCTGTATCTCTATTCTTGCCAAGGGAGAACGCCTGGAACGTTATAGGATAAACGGACTTTGGGTAAACGGAAACAAACTTGACTTTCGTTTTTCCCATGGAGAAAAAGCTGATCTTATTATTGTTGCCTGTAAATCTTATCATCTGGATCAAATCATAGAAGACATAAAAGACTCTGTGGGCAGGGATACGATCATCCTTTCTCTTCTTAATGGAATTTCCAGCGAAGAAATTATAGGCGCTAAACTGGGACGGGAACGGCTGCCCCTTGCTATGATAATTCAAATTGATGCCCAGCGGGATGGATCGGAAACAAAGTATTTAAGCAAGGGAATTATTCATTTTGGAGATGCACAAGGCAATAATGGAGAGCGCGAAGAAAGGCTGGTTGAATTTTTTACCCGTTGCGGCATTGCATTTAAGCTTGAACAGAACATGAAGCGTGCCCTATGGCATAAGTTTATGATCAATGTTGGAGCAAATCCGCTTACTGCTGTGCTCCGGCTTCCCTATGGAGCAATCCAAAACCAGGGGGGAAGCAGCGAAATACCCGAAGCCCGGCTCCTTTTTGAAAAATCCATGCGTGAAGTAATTGCTGTTGGAAATGCCGAAGGGATCGATCTGAATGATGAAGACATAAAAAGTATTTTTAAGACAATAAATTCCCTAAACCCGGAGGGTTATACCTCCATGTGCCAGGATGTACTTAAGGGCAGAAAAACAGAGCTGGAAATGTTCAGCCTTGCCCTTATGGAACTGGCAAAGAAACACAATATACCTGTACCGGTAAACGAAATGCTTTATTTGCAAATGTGTGTTATAGAAAAGCAGAGGAAGAATTAGAAATATTTCGCGCAGAGGCGCAAAGACGCAGAGGACGCAGAGGAAGAGTCAACGAAAGACGCCGGGCGGCTGACTAGCCGCCATTAAATCCTTCCTCTCGTCTCGTCGACCGAAGGGAGACATTATCACGAATAAAATACATAAAAAATTCATTCGTCTTCATCCGTGTAATTCGCGGACAAAATTCTTCATTCTTCTTCCTTTGTTACATCAGTTAAATCCATTTTTTAAAGGTTTCTTTAAACGGCAGCTTCTGGAAATAATCAACTACGAAAATGGGACAGATACTTAACGCTGTACCCGTTCTGATTCATCCGTATCGCTTAAATATGTACTAGATTTCAGTATAAATTCTCGAATAGTTTTTGCATATTCTAAGGCTATATCCATATCATGCTTTTCTACATATATTTCGTTGGGATAACGGGCTTGTACGGCATAGCTTGATAGTATACTACATTTTTCATATATTTCAGAAAATTGGGGATTAATATTTTCGCAAAGTTTTTCAAGTTCTTCTAAATCATGTGTTTTTGGCGGATCTATATCATTTAACACTAAAAACCATTTAAGATATTTTTCAACTGCTTGTTGACAATGAAAACAAATGATTGCATAGGGAACAGGCCACATATTTTTAGCAGAAAAATCGGCAATAGCTAAATCGTTATTAGCTATTTCCAGCCATTGCTGTATTTCTTTTTCTCTATCCATATATTTTTATCCCTTCACGGGAAATTGTTCTTTCAATTGTTGGCCATTCCATGCGCTGCCGGTATCTGCTCAATGTATTTACAATAATATCTACAGGCATTGTCTTTTTTCTGCCTATTGCCAGTCTAATTTTGGCTACTACATCAATAAGCCTTATTTGGATATTGTCGTTTAGGATAACATATAAATCTAAATCAGAATTTTTTCCAGGTATTCCATTAGCATAAGAACCAAAAAGATATATCTGTTCTACGGGAACGGTGTTAATTATTATTTCTTTTAGTATATCAAGTTCAGCTTTTATATCATTATTCATATTTAGTCAGTATAAGCTCCTCAAGGCATTTTGTCCAGAAACATATATCCAAATACGCTATATTAACCATTCCTCTTTCCCCTGCGCCTCCGCGCGAGAAATCTTCCGAAACTACCTTTGCACCCGGCCCGAGCCATCCCCGCCGCATAACTTCATTACCTCATCGACGCTTACCTGGTTAAAGTCCCCTTCGACAGAATGTTTAAGACAGCTTGCAGCGACGGCAAATTCCAGGCTTTCCTGAATTTCCATGTTGTTTAACAGCCCATAGATAATGCCTGCGGCAAAGCTGTCGCCGCCTCCTACACGATCTACAATGTGGACGGCATATTTTTTAGAAAAATAAGCTTTGCCGCCGGAATAAAACATTGCAGCCCAGTTGTTATCGTTGGCGGAAATTGACTCCCGCAGGGTAATGGCAACATATTTAAAGCCAAAGCGTTCTGTTAAGGTTTTGGCAACTTTTTCATAGCCGGTATGGCTGATTGTGCCGGAGGAGATATCGGTATCATCTGCACGGATGCCAAAGACATCGGAAGCATCTTCTTCGTTGGCAATACACAGATCGACATACTGCATTAGGCTGCTCATTGTTTTTCCTGCTTTTTCCTTTGACCAAAGATTTTTCCGGTAATTAAGATCGCAGGATACGATAATTCCTGCAGCTTTTGCAGCTTTACAGGCATCTTCGCATATTGCAGCTGCGCTGTCGGAAAGGGCCGGGGTTATTCCGGTAAAATGAAACCAGGAAGCTCCTTCTAAAATCTTTGTCCAATTAAAGTCAGACTGCTGTGCTTCGGCAATGGCCGAATAAGCACGGTCATAGATTACCTTGGAAGGCCGCTGGGCAGCTCCTTTTTCCAAAAAGTAAATTCCTATACGCTTACCGCCGCGTACTATGCAGGAAGTATCTACTCCAAATTCCCTTAGTTTATTTACTGCAGCCTGTCCTATTTCATTTTTGGGGAGCTTTGTTACATACACTGCATCCATGCCAAAGTTTGCAAGGGAGATAGCAACATTTGCCTCGCCGCCGCCGTATGTGGCGCCAAAACTCGAAGCCTGGACAAAGCGGTAATAGCCTTCCGGCGCAAGACGCAGCATTATTTCGCCAAAGCTAATAATTTTTCCCATGGGGTCCTCCGCTTATTTTCGGTTTGTTATTGCCTGCGCCGCTATTTCACTTGCTTCTTTTGACAGGGCAGTAATGCTTGCAAAGTCTCCGGCATTAATTAAATCTGCCCCTGCCATCCAGGAACCGCCGCAGGCTACAACCTTTTTAAAACTCAGGTACTTTGCCAGGTTTTGGACATTGATACCGCCAGTGGGTATAAACGATAACATGGAATACGGTGCAGATACTGCCTTGATATAATCCAGACCTCCAGCTTGCTCGGCGGGGAAAAATTTTATTGTCGTTAAACCTGCTTCAATGGCCTGTTCCATGTCCGATGGATTGGAGCAGCCCGGTACCATGGTGATATTTTTTGTAAGGGCATAATCAACTATACGGGGATTATAACCGGGGCTCACTAAAAATTCCGCCCCTGCATCAATTGCCCTGTCCACCTGATCAGTGGTGAGGATCGTACCGGCGCCAAGGAGCATTTCCGGAACTTCCTGCTTTACCCGTTTGATTGCTTCTTCACCAGCGTTGGTACGGAAGGTTATTTCCATACAGGGAATATTTCCTGCCAATAGGGCCCTGGCCAGGGGAATGGCTTTTTCCGGATCATCAATTTTAATTACCGGAATAATGCCTGTCTGCGCAATTTTTTTTATTAATGTATCTGTCATAATGCTACCCTGGTTTATTGTACCACTATGTTTACCAATTTGTCCGGTACAGAGATTATTTTTTTTACCGTTTTGCCTTCCAGCCACTTTTGAACATTGGGAAGCGTCAGGGCGGTTTTTTCCAGCTCTTCTTTTGCTAGGCCCGATGGAGCGCTAAACTTATCCCGGATCTTGCCGTTTATCTGGGCCACTATGGTTACAGTCTCTTCCACACAGAGCTTTTCTTCCCATTGCGGCCAGCTCTCCCTGGATACCGATGTCTTATGTCCAAGCTTTTCCCACAGTTCTTCTCCCAGATGCGGTGCATAACAGCCAAGCATTTTAATAAATGGTTCCCAAAGCATAACGGGAATTGTTTGCAGTTTTGCCAGTTCGTTTGAATAGATCATCATGGCACTGATTGCAGTATTAAAGTTAAGGGTTTTTGTATCGTTCGTGACTTTTTTGATCGTCTTATGCAAGAGCCTAAGCAATTCATTGTTCTCTTTGTCCTGCTCGCTTTCTCCTTCGCCCTGCTCCCTGTTAATTGCTTTCTCACTTAATGTCCAGATCCGTTCCAAAAAACGGGATACGCCGATAAGTCCTGCTGTACTCCAGGGTTTACTTACTTCCAGCGGTCCCATAAACATTTCATACATCCTAAGGGAATCTGCTCCATAATCCCGGATTATCTCGTCGGGGTTGATAATGTTTTTTAGGCTTTTACTCATTTTGGCAATTACTTCATGTACTTCTTCGCCTGTGCCTTTTTCAATAAAAGTACCGCCCGGCTTTTTTTCTATCTGATCTGCAGGAACCAGGGTTTTGTCTTTCCTTTGGTAAGCAAAACTGGTAATCATCCCCTGGTTTACAAGCCGTTGGAATGGTTCCTTTGTATTTACAAGACCATAATCGTATAATACCTTGTGCCAGAACCGTGCATACAGAAGGTGCAGTACTGCATGTTCAACTCCCCCTACATACAAATCTATCGGTGCCCAGTAGTCGATCTTGTCCCTGCCGGCAAAAACCTTGTCATTATGCGGGTCAAGGAAGCGCAGGTAGTACCAGCAGGAGCCGGCCCACTGGGGCATGGTATTGGTTTCACGCCGGGCAGGGCCGCCGCATTTTGGGCAGCTTGTATTTACCCACTCCTCGATGGCAGCAAGAGGAGATTCTCCTGTTCCGGTGGGAGCATAGGACTGTACATCGGGCAATTTTAACGGCAGATCTTTTTCGCTTAGGGGTACAATGCCTGGCATAGGATTGGATTCTGTTGGTTCTTTTGCAGCACAGTTTTTACAATGCACTATGGGAATAGGTTCCCCCCAATAACGCTGGCGGCTGAATATCCAGTCACGAAGTTTATAGTTTATCGCCTTTTTTCCCAGGCCTTTTTTTTCCAGCCAGTCTGTTATGGTTTTTTTTGCTTCGCTTGTGGTAAGCCCGTTTAGTATGCCGGAATTAATTGAATAGCCATCGGCAGTGGTGCAGCAATCCGGTGTAAGAGAAGATGTATCTTTTTTGCAATCGGCTGCCGAATCGCTTACAACCTGAATGATAGGCAGATCAAAGGTTTTTGCAAACTCCCAGTCCCTGTCGTCGTGGGCGGGAACAGCCATGATTGCTCCGGTACCATAGGAAATCAACACATAATCGGCAACCCAAATGGGGATTTTTTTCTCGTTTACCGGGTTTATTGCATAGGCGCCGGTAAAAACACCGGTTTTTTCCTTTGCAAGGTCTGTTCTTTCCAGATCGCTTTTTTTTGCAGATGCTTCGATGTATGCAGTAACAGCGCTTTGTTGTTCGGTGGTGGTGATTTTTTCTACCAGGGAATGTTCCGGCGCCAGCACCATATAGCTTGCACCAAAGAGCGTGTCGGGCCTTGTTGTAAATACTTCGATAGAAAGCTCGTCTGGTAAAACATCTTTGATGGTTAGAGTTGATGTATCAACAAAAAATGTTGTGTTGGCCCCTTCGGAACGGCCTATCCAGTTTCGCTGCATCTGTATAACCGGTTCCGGCCAGTCCAGCCCCTCAAGGTCATCCAAAAGCCGCTGGGCATAAGCGGTAATTTTTAATATCCACTGGCGTATCCTTTTACGGACCACCTTGGTTTTACAGCGCTCGCAGTTTCCGTCAACTACTTCTTCGTTGGCCAGTCCTGTTTTACAGGATGGACACCAGTTAATGGGGCTTTCTGCTTCGTAGGCAAGGCCTTTTTCAAAAAGCTTAAGGAATATCCACTGGGTCCACTTATAGTAGTCTGCATCCGAAGTGGCTACTTCCCTGTCCCAGTCGTAGGAGAAGCCCAGAGTTTTGATCTGGCGGCGGAAATGGTCAATATTGTCCGCTGTGGTCTTTGATGGGTGCACACCCATGGTAATTGCATAGTTTTCTGCCGGAAGACCAAAGGAATCAAATCCCATGGGATGAAGCACATTATAACCGTTCATGCGCAGGTAGCGGCAGTAAATGTCTGTGGCTGTATAGCCTTCCGGATGGCCTACATGAAGCCCCTGGGCCGAAGGATAGGGAAACATATCCAATACATAGCGGCGCTTTTCTTTGGGGACAGCGCTTTCTTCGCTTGATTTAAAGGTTTTGTGATCCTCCCAGTACTTTTGCCACTTGGGTTCAATGATGTCGAATGGGTATTTGCTCATGGTGATTTAATGATACTTATTGCCTGGTTTTATGGCAATAGCTTATTTTTCCTGACCCAGTTTATTTAACAGGGAAACAACGGTATGATAATCGTCCATAAGCTTTTGGTAACGCTGTTCAGCTTCTGCCTTGCTGCCGTCGGTCTTTAGCTGTATGATCGTTCCGGCTGAAATATGAAAGTTTTTGTGTATATCTTCCAGAGTCTTATAGGTTTGATTTGAGGCAAAACGCTGTCCATCTCCATAAATCCACCTGCCCAGGTCACATTTTAAGTGATCTTCGGAAGTAGCTTTAAGATTCTCTTTTCTGTCATCCAAAAATGCCCGCAGCTGAAATAACCAGTTTCTGTGCATGAGGATAATAAGATCATAGTTGAACAATGCATCTTCTTTTTCCAGCTTTCCGTCTTCGACCATTTCCTTGTAAAAACCTTCTATGTTTTTATTGGAATCAACCATATATTGAACAATACCGCTTTGTGCTCCGCTTACATCAAAGATTTTTTCTTCTATTTCATTCATATCTGTCTTTAGACCGGTGGAAAAATCTTTTATTCCCCGCAGCGCATTTTCTATATCGCTGGCGCCGGCTGATACTTCCTTGCTGCCGCCGGAAATTTCCTGCGATATTTGCTTAAGATCCTTCATGGAATTTAGTATGTGATTTTTCTCGGAATTTAATTCTTCTTCTGAATGGGAGATATCCGCAAAGGCTGTAACAAAGGCCTTTACTTCTTTTTCTATGCTTTCAAAGGTGGAGCCGGCACTTTTACTTGCACTTGTGGCATTCTTTACCTGCTTAATGATATCGTTTAATGAATCGGATATGGCTCTGGAATTTGCCGCAGTGCTTTCCGCCAGTTTGCGTACTTCCGCTGCTACTACGGCAAAACCCTTTCCAACATCACCGGCATGGGCAGCTTCTATGGCTGCATTCATTGCCAATAGATTTGTTTGGGCTGCAATATCGTCGATTACCTTAATTATATCTACAACCGACGAAATGGAACTTGTTACTTCTCCAATTGCCTTTTCTGTTGACGAAACACTCTCGCCGCCCCTGCTTATTGTTTCGTATAATTTATCGGCAGCATCCATATTTTGATTGGTTACTTCTGTAACCTTATTCACGGAAGAAGACATTTTTTCTATTGCTGTTTCCGTTTGAATAAGAGCATCGTCCTGTTTTTCTATTAAACCATTAAAATTACGGATATTCGCAGCTATTTGATCAATCGCCGAAGATGCAGTACTTATCTGGATATGAAGATCAGATGTTTTTTGCTGTATTACCTTAACATTGCCGCCAACCAAACCGCTGGCAATAATGGCAGTATCCATTGGGCCCGATAGCTGGCTGTTTGCCTTTCTGGTGACACCCCTCATATTGCTTAATGTTTCTGTTAATTTATTATTTTCTTCAACTGTGGCATTATTTTTATTAAACATGTTTATCCCCTTTTTATACCGTTTTTGTTGTTTTTATAAATTATAGTTTGAAATAATATGGCTTTCAATGGAAAAACCTAAAAATATATAGAAAAGAACTTTTCTTTGTAAGACTAGGGGATAATGTATCGTCTATAAGCCGATTTGACAAAATCACCCGGATATAGTAAACTAAAGCAGCCTATATTAGGCAAGCCGGTTTAATGGCAAAGGATTTTGGAATGAAAAAGAATATAGTATTGGTGTTAATCTTTGCATTGATGTGCATGAATATTTTTGCTCAAAGACAATCGCCGGAAGTAAGAGCCCTGCAGGGAACCTGGGAGTTGATTGCAGGAATGAATGATGAGGAAAGCTTTACTGAAGAGGATGTCAGGGCAGAGAATCTTGAGGTTCTTTATATTTTTTCCGGTGACTCAATAAGCATAAGAAGGAACAATGAAACTATTGGCCCTGTTAGATTTGAGGTCGTGCCGGGTTATATACGTCTTTTAGGCGAAACTACGTATTATTTGCCGTATAATTTACAGGGAAGAATATTAATCCTGCATGAAGGCGGTTATGCTTTTATTTACCGTAGACGCTAGGAATCTGTCGGACTTGTAGGTAAAACAGCAGACCTCTACTATCACTTTTTAAAGTATTTCTGTTATACTAAGCTTGTACAGCTTGCTGGACGGTACAGCTTTGCTGGACGGTACTGGAGTTAATAAGTGAAATCAAAAATTTGTAGTATTTTCTTGCTTTTTCTGGCAATTTTTCCGTCTTTTTCTCAGCAGAATGGCAATGGTCCCATTTCCATAACTATGGATCAGGCTGTGGAAATGGCTATAGAAAACAATATCAACCTTAGACAAACCATTCTAAGCAACGAAGCCAGGCGGCGGGCTGCCCAAACGCCGTGGAATGTATTTATTCCTACCGTAGATGTAGCAGGAACACTAGGACGGCTGAATGTGGCCCCACAGGGAATGGAAATAGAGTTACCGCCACAAATGGGCGGAGGGTCAATCGTTATGGGCGGAGGCGAACCGCAGTGGCGGCTTTTTGGTTCTCTGCAAATTGCCTTAAACCTAAATATTGGAACCTTTGCGGGGATCAAGCAGACCATGGAAGAGTGGGAAGCGGGAAAAATTTCCATAGAACGGGCAAAGCTTCAGCTGGAACGGGATGTACGCAAGGCATATTACCAAATACTTCTGGCAAGAGAATACCTTGACCTGCTTAGGGAAGGTCTTGCCAATGCAGACAGGCAGGTTGCCATGGCCCAGGCTAATTACCGGGGCGGGCTTATTCCCGAAGTTAATCTCCTGCAGGCCCAGGTTGGCCGGGAAAACCTAAGGCCGCAGATTGACGAAGCGGAAAACCTGTACCGCATGGCCATGTCTTCCTATGCGTTGTTTTTGGGTCTGCCTTATGATACAGAATTTGAACTGGCTCCCCTTTCAGGAAATGCCGAATTTATTGTTTTGGAAGCGGACGATTTAATTTCCCGTGCAGCAGCAAATAAACCGGAAGTAGAAGAACTGCGAAGAAACCTTGCTGCATTAAGAGCCCAAAGAACAGCGGTCTTTTTTAATCTATATACTCCTACCTTGTCTTTGGCGTTTAACATGGATCCGACTTTTATGGGAGATCCCATGAACGACAGCTGGTCTAACGGAGATGCCTGGAGACAGCAGACGGGTATGTTTAGAATTACCCTGGCCTGGAGGCTTAATGCATTTATTCCTTTTACCAGGGAATACCAGAGTTACCAGGCCATGAACGATGCTGTGGAAGCTATGGATTTGGGCCTATCCCTGGCGGTACAGGGAACACAAACAGAAGTGTATAATATTATTTTACAGTTGGAACGAACCAGAACAACGGCAGATGCCCAGCGCATGACAGTTTCCCTTGCAGAAAGGACCTTGCAGCTTTCCGAAACTGCATACCGCTTTGGCCAAAAGCAGTATATAGAAGTACAGGGCGATGAGCTGGCTCTGCGCCAGGCCAGGCTGGGAATGTTACAGCAAAATTATAACTACCTTATGGGTTTACTTGATCTTGAATACGCTATTGGGATGCCCTTCGGCTCTCTGGGCGGGAGGAATTTCTAAATGAAGTTTTATAAGGTCCTGCATATCTTAGCTGCAGCACTAGTGATCTTATTTTTTGCCTCATGCGGCGGTGGCGATGGGCGGGGAGCTTCCCTCCAGAGCGAGCCGGTTTTTGCCGTTAATACTTCAACTGCCGTACAGGGACAGATATGGGATTATATATCCCTTTCCGGGGATATTATTTCCGGTTCTACAGTCGATGTCTTTTCTGACATGGCTGGCAGGGTAAGCAGCGTTTATGTAGAAGTGGGCAGCCGGGTAAGCCGCGGCGCTGCCATAGTGGCCGTTGATCCTTCCAGACCGGGAATGTATTTTATACCAGCTGTAGCTACCGCACCCATAGGAGGAACGGTAATTGCCCTGCCTGCCCAGCTGGGCGCAACGGTAAGTCAGGCAATGCCGCTTGCCAGAATTTCGGGCAACGATGCTCTGGAAATCAGGCTTTTTATTGCCGAGCGCTTTATTTCCCAGGTTGCATTAAATCAGATTTGTGAAATTACCCTGGATGCATGGCCGGGTGAAGTGTTTTGGGGTACAGTAAGTGAATTAAGCCCTGTAATAGACCCTGCTTCCCGTACCATGGAAATTAAAGTTAGTGTTGATAATCAGGGGGGCAGGTTAAAGGAAGGGATGTTTGCAAGGGTTAAGCTCATTACCGAACAAAAAGAAAATATTGTTAAGATTCCCGCGTCCGCTTTGATTACCCGTTTTGGCGAAAACTATGTCTTTGTTGTGGAAGAAGTGCCTGTCCAGGCATCGGCTGTGGAAAGCGAAAGCGAAGAACGAGGCTTTCTTGCTTCGATTTTTGCCAGATTTGGCAGAAGCAATACAGAAGACCCGGAACCTGTGGAAGCTCAAAGACAATTTGCTGCCAGAAGAACCATTGTTCAGCCGGGTATTATGATCGACGGAGTGCTGGAAATAGTTTCCGGATTAAACCCCGGTGATGAGTTTATTATTAGAGGTCAGACTCTGCTTAACGACGGCGCCCTTGTAAACGTTATTGAACGGGTAACGCTCCTTAGTGAAGAACGCTAGGATACCTCATGATTGCCAAAACCATTGTAAACAGGCCAACTACATTTTTTATAATTTTTTTACTGTTAATAGGTCTGGGTTTCTTTTCCTTAATCAATCTTAATATAGATCTTTATCCGGAAATTAATCCTCCTTATCTGGTAGTTTTTTCCAGATATCCAGGCGCCAGTCCCGAAGAAGTTGAACGAAATATAGTACGTCCCATGGAAGCCGCCCTGGCATCTGTTTCAAATTTAGAGCAGGTAAGCTCCTATTCTTCTCAAGGATCGGGGATAGTTATCATGGAATTTACCTATGGCACCGATTTAGCCGAGGCGTCCAATTCGGCACGGGATTCGCTGGAAAGGGTAAGGAACTTTATACCTGCAGGCGCAGATTCGCCGATGATCTTTAAATTTGATCCATCCATGATACCTATTATGGGTTTAATGATAACAGGCAACCGTTCCCAGGAAGAGTTGAGGGAATTGGCCGAAAATACCATAGTTCCCCGTATAGAACAGGCTCCGGGTATCGCTACGGCTAATATTCAGGGAGGCCGTGAAAAAATTATCCGGGTAGAAATACCTCAAAGCAGGCTGGAGGCATACGGCCTTACGGTAACACAGATTCAACAGATGCTGGCAGCCAACAATACCCAGGTTGCAGCAGGATCAATAACCGAAGACGGTATGCAGTATATTCTAACCACCATGGGAGAATACCAATCCCTGGAAGAAATCCGCAATACAGTCATTTCCTATCAGGGCGGCGATTTGGTAAATGGCAGGTTTCTGCCCCGCAGCATATTCCTTAGGGACCTGGCAGATGTTTTCGAAGGGTTTAGGGATCAAACAAGCATTGCGCTGGTCAATAGTGTACCTTCTGTAATAATGAACGTTCAGAAGCAGAGCGGAGAAAACTCTGTCCAGACTGCCAGGAATCTTAGAAACCGTCTGGAACGTATACGGCAGGAAATTCCCCAGGATATAGAAATCGCCGAATTGTACAATACTACCGACATAATAGAAAACTCCATAAATCAGGTTACCCTTTCTGCAGTAAGCGGAGCAATTCTGGCTGTATTAATTCTCTTTTTCTTTCTTCGTGCCATTAAACCTACGCTGATCATCGGCGTATCGATCCCGGTTTCATTGCTTATTACTATGATGGCAATGTATTTTGCCGGATTAACCTTAAACTTAATGACCCTGGCCGGTCTTGTTCTGGGAGTGGGAATGCTGGTGGATAACTCCATCGTTATCCTTGAAAACATATACCGTTACCGGGAAAAGGGCGCTAAATTAAGACCTGCAGCAATACTGGGAACATCGGAAATGTTTTTGGCAATTATAACTTCAACCTTAACTACAATCTGTGTTTTTGCTCCTCTGGTAATGTTCCGCGATCTTCTGGGATTACAGGGTGAAATATTTTCCGGCTTGGCCTTTACTGTAGTTATCTCCCTTTCTGTCTCTCTTTTTGTAGCGATTTTCCTGGTACCAATTCTTTCCAGTCATTATCTGCCGCTGGTTACCAGAAAGCAAAAACCCCTAACCGGATCATTTGTGGGTATAGACCATGCCATTGCGGGTTTCCTAAACTGGCTTGATGCAAAGTATGCCAGTGCGCTGCGCAGGGTACTTAATCATAAAGTGAAGGTAATACTTATACTTACTTTTATGTTCTTTTTAAGCATTGTATTGGCCTTTGGGGTAGTTGGGTATGAATTTATGCCCAACCAGGAAGAAGACAGCGTAGTAATTAATGCTTCTCTTCCCATGGGAACAGCCCTTGCAGTAACCGAATCTACCATGCAGCAGCTGCAGGGAATAGTAGAGCGGGAAATTGACAGATCCTCGTACAGGGAACTAGTCCTTGATGCCGGCGGCGGGACAGGCTTTGGGGCAATGTTTGGTGGGGGCTCAAGCCATAGCGGATCACTGCGGATCAATTTAGTGGATTTTAAAGAACGGAATATAAGTGCAGAAGAAATAAAAGACAGAATACGTCCCCACTTCAACCAATTTCCCGGAGTAAACTTTTCCTTTAGCGGCGGCTTTGGCGGGATGGGGGGAAGCCCGATAAACATTGCGATTTTTATCGACGATCTGGAAAGGGGCAAGGTTTTGGCCGATCGTATTGCGGATCTGCTTAGGGAAAGGCTTCCAGAAATTACCGAGCCGGCAGTAAGTCTGAACGACGGACTGCCCCAGATTGAAATTGAAATAGACCGGGACAGGCTTTATGCACTGGGACTTAATACCTTTACCGTTGGCAACGAAATTAGGGCAGCGGTGGACGGAATTGTTGCTACAAGGTACCGAAGCGGAGGCAACGATTATGATGTAGTCCTTATTCTGGCAGAAGCGGATCGCAGCAACCGTCCGGCGCTGGATCAGATATTCATTAACAGCCATACAGCAGGCAGGGTTCCCTTGTCAAGTTTTGTAAGTTATAAGGAAGGAACAGGCCCCATTACAATCAGCAGAGAAAACCAAAACCGGGTAATTAATGTTACTGCCGGTATTGCCATGGGAAACACTTTGGGCAGTGTATCGCAAAAAGTGCGTAATCTTATTATTTCCGAAATTCCTGCCGAAGACGATGTAATTATCAGCTTTGCAGGCGATGCGGAAGAAATGGGAGAAATGGTAAGAATATTTATCTTAATTATGATAGTGGCGTTTTTTCTGGTTTTTGGGATTATGGCCAGTTTATTTGAATCGTTCAGAGAACCCTTTATTATTATCTTTACCATACCGCTTTCTGTAATTGGGATCGTACTGATATATTTAATCACCGGAACAATATTTAATGTTCTTACACTGGTAGGACTATTAGTCCTTCTTGGGGTTATCACCAATAACGGCATAATTCTGGTAGACTATACCAATCTGCTTCGAAAGCGTGGTTATGATTTAATAGATGCCTGTGTAGAAGCTTCCAGGAGCAGGCTCCGTCCAATACTGATGACCACCTTGACCACAATTTTGGGTCTTGTACCCCTGGCTTTTTTCCCCGGCGAAGGATCGGAACTGGTAGCGCCCATAGGTAAAACCGTTCTTGGAGGCCTTGCCTTTGGTACGGCAATGACTCTGTTCCTTATGCCTACGATTTATGCCATTATGAACAAGAAGGACGATGAACGCCAGGCCAGAGCAGAGGCACGGAGAGAAGCTATAGCTTCGGGAAGTACCAAGAGGAAGAAGAAGAAGGAGAAATACGATGCTTAGAGTCGAAATAGTAGCTAATCAATCTGTAGAAGAAAACATACAGGAAGCACTAAAGGATCATAATGCAGGAAAGTATTATACTCTTTTTCCCAATGTATATGGATCGGGAACTTGCGGCCCCCGTATGGGGGATTCTATCTGGCCGGAAATGAACTTTGTCATGGTAATATGGTGCGAAAAAGATGAAGCTCTTAGAATATCTCAGGCTGTGGCAGATGTTAAGGAAAAATATCCGGACGAAGGCATTAAAGTTTTTGGTATACCGTCCGAGGAGGAATGATCATGTCTAACGATTTTACTATTGAGGAACTGGGAAAGTGTAATATACAATCTCCCATTGCTTTATCCAAGGTTTATGGTGATTTACTGGCTAGTTATGTACATGAAAATACCTTTGTCCGCCTGGATCCAACAGTTAAGCTGGGAAAACAGGATCCGGTAGAAAGAAAACAGGTTTTTGAACCTGCCGGCCCCCGTCAAATGATTTACTTTAGCCCCCAGCATGTACATGCAGGCATAGTTAGCTGCGGCGGTTTATGTCCCGGTATTAACGATGTAATCCGGGCCATTGTACGCTGCTTGTGGTACCGCTATGGGGTACGGCGGATTACCGGTATACGTTATGGCTATAAAGGTTTCCTGCCGGAATATAACTTTGGTACCAGAGAGCTTAACCCTGTTGTAGTGGACGATATTCACAAATTGGGGGGAACCTTCCTGGGAAGCGCCAGGGGAGGCGGCAAGGAAACCAGTAGAATTGTTGATGCCCTGGAACAGTTAAACCTTAACATGCTCTTTACCATTGGCGGGGACGGAACCCAAAAAGGCTCGCTGGAAATTGCCGAGGAGGTAAGCCGGCGCAAGCTTAAAATTGCTGTAATTGGCATTCCCAAAACGGTGGATAATGATATTTATTTTATCCAAAGATCCTTTGGTTTTGATACTGCTGTTGCCAAAGCAGTAGAAGCGGTTAATGCTGCACACATGGAAGCACATTCTCAAATTAACGGCATAGGGCTGGTAAAAGTAATGGGACGGGATTCCGGTTTTATTGCTGCTTATACAGCGATGGCAAGCCATGAGGTTAATTTTGTACTCATTCCCGAAGTCCCCTTTGAACTTGACGGCCCTAACGGTTTTCTATTCCATTTAAATGAACGGCTCCAAAGATCAAAACATGCGGTTATTGTAATTGCCGAAGGTGTTTTGCAGGATCAGTTAATCAGAGAAGTAAAAACCGATGCCGGCGGCAATGTCAAAATGGTTGATTCAGGCATCTATATACGGGATATGATCATTGAATACTTTGAAGACAAAAAAATGGAAATAAACCTAAAGTATATTGATCCCAGCTACCAGATACGTTCTGCCAAAGCCGATCCCAGCGATTCAATCTACTGTGAACGGCTGGGAAATGCCGCTGTTCATGCAGCAATGGCAGGAAAAACAAAATGCGTTATCGGCCTTGTAAACAATGAATTTGTTCACCTTCCCATAAAGGCAGTTGTTTCCCGGCGCAGTCATGTAGACCCTGAAGGTAACTTATGGCGCGATACTCTGGATGCTACGCATCAACCCATACTAATGGTGAATAATCCCATGGCAGCTTTCTATGGAAAAGACAGCGGTTAAGCCTACTTATTTTCTTTGACAAAGCCTTCGGCAAAACGCTCCAAGAGGCTGTCCAGTTGTTTTTTCGAACTGATATTGTAACTATCCAGCACCTGCGGTTCAAATTGATCGTAGGAAATATTATCGCTTTCGTACTGGCATAGCATATTGGCCAAATAAACGGTATAGACCAGATCCTGTTCTTCCGGTAGGGCGGACAGGGGATCATGGTGAAATTGTATGGCATGGACGAGCTGTTCGGGGAAATTCCATTTTTCCGCTACCATTGCGCCGATTTCCGCATGGTTCATCCCGGCAGAAAGATCTTCAAAGGTAGATGAAGGCATTCCCTTATCGTTACAGAATCCTTTTATTTTATCCAGTAATTCCGGATGCACACTGGCAAAAATAATTTTCCCCATATCATGTAGTATTCCCCCAACATAGGAATCGTCCAATAGAGCCTGGTCTTTTTTAAAATTTTTCGCTAAATTATACGCATAAAATGCTGTTTTATAACTATGTTCCCAAAGCATGCGTTTTTCTTTGGTATCGGCTATAAGAATTTTCTGTGTTCCATAAGAGTACAAGAGGTTTTTTATACCCCTCATGCCAACCAGCCTGACTGCTTCGGAAATATTATCCACTTTTTTGGCAAGCATGTATTGGGCAGAGTTTACCATTTTTAAAAGATCTGCAGTAAGAGCCGGATCCATGGAAATTTGTCTGGCAATGTCAGCAATTTCCGAGTTTGGATCGTTAGTCATTTTTTGTACCATTACCACATTTTCCGGAAACTGAGGCAAAGAATTGACATTTTCTACAATGGTTTTGGACAAATTGGATAGGTTTTCCAGTCTGGTCTTGTCCAAAGGAATAATTATTCGGGCTATTGTTTCATTTTCTGTTCCTGTGATATTAAAGCAGTCTTCGTCCAGCCCCATTTTTTTAAGCATTAATACCAGAATAACCAGGCCCAAACCGGCCCCTTCTGTATCGTCCAGAACCTGAGAAAGAGCATCTTCCAGGTTATTATACTGGCGGGAACGTGCCAGCTTATCCTGAATACGGACAAGTTCTGTTTTGGTTATTACCGTATTATTCCGTACTTCAATAAAAATGATGTGTTTTTTGACTTGAAAAATCAGCTTTATGAATAATCCCTTATCCTTTTGCAGCTTAAGATAATGGCCTATATTGGTTAGGGTTTCGTCCTTAAAAGTAGACATACCCAGCTTGTAATCTTCGGTATTTTGAAGATCCAGGCCTCGTTCTGTAAAATAGACCCGTTTTGTATTGGCTTTTTTTGCATTTACAGCCAGTTCCTGGACACAGTAAACCACATAATCCTTGAGTTTTTCCTGTTCTACCTGTTTAAGAAAAATTGCAAGTACCTGTTCTACATATACCTCTATTTCACGAGGTAATGTAAAAGTTGTAATAGTCAAGGGTATACCTGACTGAACAGCGTTTCTTATCTTTTCTTCATCAACAACAAGTTCCTGGACTGCCATTATTTTTCCTTATGTCCTTGTATAAAATATTATAGTAAAAAGCCATAATAAAATCAACCGTTTTCTGTGAAAGACGCCTTCACTCGAGGCTTTTAAGATAATATAATAAAACCATGGAGCTTGTAATTCTTAAATATCTTGCAGCTTTTTTTCTCTTTTTATCCATTATTAGGCCTTTGGTAAGAGGCTTATGGAAACTCCATGGCTTAACAGTTTGCCCTTTGCTGGCTTTAGGTATTATTGCAGCTATTTTTCCCGCTTATGGGTTTAGGCCAGAATGTATTCCTCTGCTATTATTTGCTCTTTTTCTTAGTTTTGCCAATTTACCGGATATAATAGCCTTATTTTTCGGCCTTCAAAGCGATTCATACATCGACCGCGGGATACTTTTTACTCTGTCTTCTGCAGCAGTATTTGCATTTACCCTGTGGATAAGCGTATATTTTGCCCCTCCGCTCATTTCAGATTTACATACAGAAGGAGTAGAAACAATATTTCTTCAAAGGGGCAGATTACATATACGAATATATGGTCCGCAGGATACGGCTGCTATTGCCGAAGAAACAGGACGCCCCTTGCTTATTTTTCTGCCTCCGGTTGCCGGTTCTTTTGGCGTTAGCGATACGGTTTGTACGGCCCTTCGGGATCGTGGTTTTACTGTTTTAAGCCTCTCCAGACTTAATTTTGACTCTCCTTCCTTCGACCAGGACGGGACTCCGGTTCGCTTGTTTTTTGGGGGCATTTACCGGCTTGGTTCTGCAATTATCAGCGGTTTAAATAATACTACAGCCAATGCCAGGGGCCGGAATTTGGAAGAATCCAGAAGGATTGATACAATATATCTTCTTGGAGAGCTTGCCAGAAACAGCTTTCTAAGCGAACAGCTGTCCCATACCGATATTAACACGATCTTTTTGGCCGGTTATGGTGCCGGAGGAGCAGCAATAACAGTATTGGCAGGCCGGGATGACATTATAGAAAGATTTCCCCAGCTTAAGGGGGTTATTGCTATAGAAGCTCCCCTGCTTTCTTCTTTGGAAGGAGATCCCCTGCCTCCTCCGCCTCCTCTGCCGGCAGACCCGGTTAAAGCATTTTACCAGCAAACCTTGGAATTTGTCCAAAATCTTATTCCCCGAAAAATTACTCATATTGCCGATATACCAAAACCTGCCCTGCCGCTTATGTTTATTCTTTCCGATCGTATTATCCTGGAAAGGACAGGCCGCTACGAAACAGTACTGCGGACTTTGGGCGCTTCCAGGAATATGGCTTTACTTGCAGCAGTTCCAGGAGCCGGTCCTTTTGATTATTCGGACAGCCCCAGATTATATCCCTTGTTAAGCTTTTTGTTCCGGGGCGCAGACCCCCTTGAAAATGATCCTGTCGAAAATAATTCCGGCGCTTTGGCTGAAAATCAGAATATCTGGCCGGAGCTTACTGCAACACTTATTGCTAATTTTGCAGCTTTCATTTTGGAAAACAATATGGATGATTCCCGGGAAATTCCCCAAGAAATACCTATTGAAAAAACAGCCCTGGAAAATATATATCTGGAAAAAGGAGGGGTCTGGCATTTTCCTGCCGGGCAGACTATACTGCATCCATGACCAGTGTAATAAATACCGCAGCTCTTGATACCTTTTTTCGTTCCTTCCTGGATATGGAAGAATATCAGGCTATTGATTCATCAATGAACGGCATTCAGGTTGATAATGACGGTTCCGAAATAAAAAAGATCGTTTTTGCCGTAGATGTAAGTCTGGAAAGTATTAAGCGCTGCGCTGCTGCCAGGGGAGATATGTTATTTGTTCATCATGGTCTTTTTTGGGGCGAAGCTTTGCCGCTAAAAGGTCCTCATCGTGAACGCCTGCGCTCCTTGCTGGAAAATAATATAAGCCTTTATGCTGTGCATCTGCCTCTGGATCAAAATCCAAAATTTGGTAACAATGCAGCTTTGGCCGAACTATTGGGAATAGAAAACCCCGAACCCTTTGGATCGTATCATGGTAAAAAATTAGGATATAAAGGAACTTTAAAAAAACCATTAACCACACAACAGGCGGCTAACGCGATTAGTTATATGGATCGTCCTCCTTTAGGACTGTTTCCCTTTGGAAAAGAAATAAACGAAACCTGTGCTGTTATTTCCGGCGGCGCTGCACGGGAAGCTGCTCAGGCTTTGGAGCAAGGACTGGACCTTTATGTTACAGGGGAGTCCGGCCATCTTAACTATCATCTGGCCCTGGAAGGTCATTTTAATATAGTAGCGGGGGGGCATTATTCTACAGAAGTTTGGGGAGTCCGAAAAGTAATGGCAGAATGCGCCGCTGTACTTAATATAGATACAGAATTTATTGATGTTCCAACCGGCTTATAAGGAAACATGCATGAAAAATAAATTAGCGCCTTTTATACTTACTATTATAGCACTTGTATTAGATCAATTGTCTAAGGCATTTATTGTAAAAAACTGGCCGCTAAATAATACCTTTATTGCAGATGTCTTTAAAAATGATTTTTTATGGATTTACCATGTACGTAATCCCGCTATAGCATTTAGTCTTGGACACAATCTGCCGGACACAATTAAACCTTTTTTGTTTATTATACTTCCAGCTCTGGTGCTTGTTTTTTTGGTAATATACTATTTTAAAACCGATGAGTTTACCACCCTGCAGCGCTGGGCTTTGGCAGGAATACTTGGCGGGGGAATTGGAAACCTTATTGACCGTGTTTTTCGCCCCGAGGGAGTGGTAGATTTTATCAGCGTAAAATTGTATGGACTTTTAGGCATGGATCGCTGGCCTACCTTTAATTTTGCAGATTCTTTTGTTGTGGTCTGCGGAATACTGCTTCTTATCAGCATTTTTATTGCTTCCGGAAAAACCAGTATAAAAACTAACATACAGGAAAAAAATGACAAAAAATCTTAGGCTTGTTTTGTTTATGCTAGCTGCAACGGTCTTTAATATCGCAGCTACAGCAATTAGCTTTATTATTCTAATGCTGCTCTATACAGCGCTCCTGGTTCCCCATATGCCGGCCGAGTCGGCCTTTTTTGGCCTGCCCCTGCTCTTTACAGCTTCAATAATTCTTTCGTTTTTTGCATATCAGAAGCTGCTTAAACGGTATTTACATAAATTGCAGCTACCAGGGCAGGACTAATATCCGTCGCTCATGGAGCGGTTAATATCCCGCTGGTACAATTCCTGGTAATTATAGCTGCGATCCCGCAGTTTATCTTTAATGGGCTGGGAAAAGGGAACATGACGCCAGAATATACCACGCAGTTCCTTGTCAAGTTTTTGAATGGCGTCGGATTCCTTGGTTATCCAGGTTATATAATCTTCGATAAAGGCTTCTTTTAGATCCCCTTTTAGTTTCATCTTTTGGAACCACTGGTAATAGTTTCCGGTTATTCCTTCTTCCATCCAGTAATATGAAGCTTTTTCCTTGGCTACCTGCCAGCGCAGATCTCCGACGGCAGAAAGTATTGCAATAAAAAGATTTTTTGGATACATGGGTATGGCAATACGTCCGCGGCTTGTTGCCCTGTTTAAACGGTCAAAGGGTTCCCAGCAGAATCCAAGGTCGCCATAACTGGGAACAAGGACTACATAAGGAGCAATACGGTTAAGCCGGTTTTTATAAGAACGGCAGAATGCTTCCGGATCTATGCTTTCGATTTTTCCCAATACGCTAATTACATTTTCGCGGGTGGCAACATCTCTGGGGCCGCAGCGGTAATACTCTCCGCTTAAGATGGGAAAGTGGTTTCCCTGGCGGCCTATGGTCATTTTTGCCATTTGCCGTATTGTACCAAATTCGGTATCCACTGCTCCCATGTCGATTTGGGCGCCGCCTTCTTCTGCTATTTTTCCTTCCAGAGTCCTTACATCCGCTTCTGCCTGGTAGAAATCCCTAAGAAAATTTTCCAGATCGCGGTCCAATCTAAGAAGGTTTTTAAGCATTTCCTGTACTTCAGCAAATATCTTTTTTTGAATATCAGTATAACAGGAACTAACATCTGCCAGGCCGTCCAGGGGGTAGTGATCGGTAATATCTTTAATCCTTTCACGCAGAATGCGCTCCAAATTTATCCGCTCTTCGTCCTTGGCTTTTAAAAGGCTTCTTGCTCCGTCTTTTTTGCCGGTAGCTTTATCATAAAGCGCCTGAAGCTTGGCAGATGCATTACCTCTGGAGATTTTTACTTCGTCGGTGGTAGAGTTTCTTATTTTTCCGGTTCCTATTGCTTTAAGCCATTCATCCAAATAATATACCGGCTGGTTTAAATCGTTTTCTACAATTACTTTTGCAAACAGGTCTTTTTGTTCGGGGCTTAAAAAAGTAGGATGAAGCATAAAAAACCGCAATAGGTATTTTTTACAATCAGGCAGAAATCCCGGAGCTTTACGGGCTACATGACCCATAAAATCCCAAAACGCTGTTGTTACCTGCTGGCGGTAAACACCGCGGTCTTTGGGATCTTTGGTAGTTAAATACTTTTGTAAAATCGTGTGAACCCTTTGAGCCCTGTCGCCTTCTCCGGAAAGGGCAGCTTTATAGTAATTGGGGTCATCATAAGCAGTATTTGGAGTGTCTTCCAAAAACTTGGTTATTTCCGGAAAACTTTGTACAGTAATATCAATTTCTTCACCGGACTTTTTTTCTTCTGTATCGAAGGGGTTGCCAAGCAGGGTGGCAAAGTCCGGTGCAGGGGCGGTAGCGGCAGCAGAGGAAGAAGGACTTGCTCCCAAAAGGGCGGCTATCTCCGGGTCCATCTCCCCTTGAAACATATTATCCATATGCACCCAGTATACAGTACTACAGCGGAATTTGCAAGTCTTGGCTCTTACTTCATTTATTCGGCAGGGCTTTCAACCTTAAATTTTTCAACCTCTTTGGACAGGGCACTGATATGTTCCTTGTTGTTATCGCTTATATTGCGGACACGTTCTACAGCAGAATTTATATAATCCGCACCGGAAGAAATTTCCTTAACACCATCACTTATTTCCTGTGTAGCTGCGGCAAGGGTGGTTCCTTCTCTTATTACCTGCTGGCTGCCTTCAAGCATTTTAGTGGAACCTTCCAGTACCTGGCGGGTAATTTCCTGAAGACGGCTTATAGCTTCCAGAATTTGCTTGCTTCCTACACTTTGCTCTTCCATAGCGCTGCGAATAATCGATTCCTGCTTTGAAACAGTTTGCACCTCTGTATCTATGTCCTGGAATTTTGCCAGTACTGCTCCGGTGGACTTTGTTATCTTGTCGATAGATAGTTTTATCGTATTAAGCACGGAAGAAATGGTTTTTGATTGATTAGTGGAAGATTCGGCAAGTTTTCGGATCTCTGCGGCAACTACTGCAAAACCCTTTCCCGCTTCTCCGGCATGAGCTGCTTCTATGGCAGCGTTCATGGATAAGAGATTTGTCTGGCTGGCAATATTTTCCATAACAGCATTGATCTCCAAAAGCCCTTCGGATTCTCTTGCAATTCCAAGAATATCCTGGGAAACTTCCTCCAGGCTGTTTCTTCCGGTTGCCGAAGCCGCTATAAGCTGCTCTACATTTTCTGAATTCTTAACCAGGGTAGCGGTAACACTTTGAATATTGGCAAGCATTTCTTCAATAGCAGAAGATGACTGGGTAACGCTTTCGGTCTGGGCTTCTACCTGGCTGTTAAGACGGCGTATATTTTCCATTACCTGTTCCATGGTAGCGTTGGTTTCGCTTACCGAAGAGGACTGGTTTGCTACCTGATCCTTGATTTTTAATATACTGCCGCTTATTTCGGAAACAGCTGCGGAGGTTTGGTTCATATTTTCGGAAAGTTCATTTCCCACATTGGAAAGGTTAATGCTTTGATCTTTTACCTGGATCACCATTTCGCAGATCCTGTCCAATGTTTCGTTAAAATAATTGACCATCCTGCCGATTTCATCATTGTGTTTTATTGATATCCGTTCAGAAAGGTTTCCCCCGCCTTTGGAAAGAAGCTCCAGGATTCCGCTAATTCTGTTTATTCGGACAAATATTGGACGCATAAGGAAGAACATAAGTAATACACCGGCGGCAGCAAAAAGGATCCCCATAATAGTCTTTTCTATAATCTGGGATCTAAGAGAAAAGTAAAGGTATTCTGCATCAAAATCGCAGCCCACTATTCCCACGAGTTCTCCCCGGGAATTGAATATGGGCTCGTAGACAGAGATAAGGTAACCCCACTCACCTACATGCAGGGGACCGGGCTGGCCGCTTCCGGCTTCCCAGGTATTGGAAAAGCCTGCATCAATATCTTCCGGATCAACTTCTTCTCCCAAAAAAGAAAAGGTATCCGACCCAATTTCTCCTGAACCGTCAATAATATAACGGAAGCCCGTATCCCCATCCGGAGCTGCTGTATAAAGGTAAAGAAGGGCGGTTTCATTCCAGATTCTAAAAAGTTCCCGTCTTACTTGTTCATAAAAGGGGTCGTCTTCGTCCAGGGATCTGGCCAATGCCTCAAAGCTGTCTCCGTCGATTAAAGCGACAACACTTTGTGCATGGACAACCCCCTCCCTTACAAAAATGTCCGAAGCAAGATTCAAACTTATCAGCAAGGAGCGTATGGTATTAACCGCGCTGAGTGCCAGAATAAAAATGGTAAAAAATAAGAGGATTCGGGATTGTAAACTCATGGTTTTTTTCATAACGTAATTTTAAGCATATTTGGGATTGAAATCAAGTAATGTGATCAACGAATGACGCGAATGAAGGCGAATGTTTTTTTATGTATCTTATTCGTGACAATTCGATGATCTTCCTTTCGGCAAAATCGTTTTTGGCAAAATCGTTTTAGGTAAAACGGTCAAATATACTCCGCAAATCACCAGTGCTCCTCCGACCCACTGTAAGGCAGCCAATCTTTCTCCCAAAAGAAAAAATCCTGCAATTACTGTTACTACGGGAACAAGATTAAGAAAAACAGCAGATATGGAAACGCCCAATACTTCAAGGGAATGTGCATAAAGCCAGTATCCCATTGCCGAACAGCATACACCAAGGAATACTACATGAAAGATAACCGGCACAGGCGGCTTTATCCAGGCGGATCGTTCAAGGAGGGCAAAGGGCAGAAAACCCAGAAAGCCAAAAAGATTCTGCCAAAATACAATATAAGTCCGGGGACGTCCCCTTTCAAAAAGGGGCTTGGTAAGAAGACCGTATGCAACCCAGCTTA
>Ga0099364_10002956_pt1 | contig 26813 bp, 31 predicted proteins | sample TergutTh196P3_FD_73070 | JGI IMG/M metagenome (GOLD analysis project Ga0099364, IMG submission 73070) | Microcerotermes parvus P3 segment gut microbial communities from Pointe-Noire, Republic of the Congo - Th196 P3 | ecosystem: Host-associated > Arthropoda: Insects > Digestive system > Gut ...
ACATGAATGATATAATTGGCAGAAAATCAGAGATAAAGCGGCTTACTGAATATTTAGGTTCACGTAAAGCCGAATTAGTTGCGGTCTGCGGCAGGCGCAGAGTAGGTAAGACTTTTTTGATAAAACGCTTTTTCGATGAAAAGTTTGTATTTTACTTTTCGGGCGCTGAAAATGTAAGTAAAAAGCAACAACTTTTCAACTTTACTACGGCGCTAAACAAGTACTCGGGCAAAAAAAATCCGGTAGTAGACGACTGGCAAACTGCGTTTGTACAGTTAGAGCAGTATTTACAGAGCGTAAAAGTCGGCGGTCGCAGGGGCGGCGGTCGCAGGGTCATTTTTATTGACGAGTTGCCGTGGTTAGACAATGCTAAATCGGGCTTTTTGTCGGCGTTTGAATATTTTTGGAATACATTCGCATCGGCGCAGAAAGATATTTTTTTGGTTATTTGCGGCTCGGCAACATCGTGGATTATGAACAATATCATCAAAAACAGAGGTGGTCTGCACAACCGCGTTACCCGACAGATTTTTCTTCAACCGTTCAGTTTGAACGAAACCGAACTGTTCCTGAAATCCAGAAAAATCATGATGACGCGATTTCAAATTGCCGAGTGTTACATGATTTTTGGAGGCATACCATACTATCTGGAACAATTGGAAAAATCGTTAAACCTTGCGAAAAATATTGACAATCTGTTTTTTAAGAGGAATGCGATTTTGCGAGATGAATATTCCAAACTGTATTCATCGCTCTTCAAAAAGCCACAAAAACATCTGCAAATCATTGAAACATTGGCAAAAAAACGCAAGGGATTAACGCGCGACGAAATAGCGACGTTTTCAAATATTTCCAACGGCGGCGGCTTAACGTCAATGCTCGAAGAGTTGGAACTTTGCGGATTTATTACTATAAACAACAATTTCACAACAAGAACAAACCTTCGCTTATACTATTTAACCGACTTTTATTCACTGTTTTATCTTCATTTTGTGAAAAACAATAGAGGAACAAACAGCGATTTTTGGAGCAGTTTCATTAATACAGCCAAACATGGTACATGGGCAGGTTTTTCGTTTGAACTATTGTGTCAAACTCATATTTCGCAGATTAGGAGGGCATTAGGCATTAGCGGCGTGACTACTTTTACTTCAGGCTGGCGCAGCAGAAGCGCGCAAAACGGCGCTCAAATTGATTTTATCATTGATAGAAACGACAATATTATCAACCTGTGTGAGATGAAATATTCAGCGAAAAAATTTGCAATCACCAAAAGTTTAGACGAAAATTTGCGCAACAAACGCAGCGTTTTTATCGAAGAAACCAAAACCAAAAAATCAGTACATATCACAATGATAACTACTTACGGAATAAAACGCAACGCTTATTGGAACAATATACAAAGCGAACTGTTATTAGATGACTTGTTTTAATAAAATATAATGATTATCTTTGCTGAAATTTTTTTAATTCAAAACATTAAGTATGGACAGAGAAAAAGCGTTAAAGCTTCTTTTGAAGTATAACAAGGAAAAATATCACATTCAGCATGGGCTTGCGGTTGAAGAAGTGATGAAATGGTTTGCCCGGGAATTAGGCTATGACGCGCATTTTTGGGGTATTGTCGGTTTGCTGCATGATATTGATTTTGAGATATATCCGCAGGAACATTGCATCAAGGCAGCGCAAATCTTAAAATCAGAAAACTTCGCCGAAGATTTTATTCGTGCAGTATGCTCGCATGGCTACAATATCATGGTGGACATCAAGCCGGAACACGAAATGGAAAAAGTTCTTTATGCTATTGATGAATTGACGGGGATTATTGCCGCAGCCGCGTTAATACGCCCGTCAAAAAGCATTTCCGATATGGAATTAAGCAGTTTGAAGAAAAAATTTAAGACAAAAGCCTTTGCTGCAGGCTGTTCTCGTGAAATTATCATTAATGGAGCGGAAATGTTAGGCTGGGATTTGGATAAACTCTTGAGTATGACGTTAGAAGCCATGCGGTCAAGCGAAATTAAAGTGTCTGAACAACTACGTGATATTTTTGCTGTTGTAGAATAAATATGTGGGGTTATTCATTGTTAAGCGCTTATATTGCAGGTTGTTTGTATGTTTTTGTTCGCGGCTGGCAGTCGCTTGAAATTCTGAAACGTAATCGCTTGTGGGTTGCCCTGATATATTGGATATTTGCCTTATCGTTTGTACTTTTGCGAATGAGGCTCGTTTCGGGCGCGTTGTATGATTTTTTGTACTTCATCGGTTTCTTAATGTTAGCCTTTATTTTGAAAGGATTTCTTATTCTGCTCGCCATTGATATTTTTCGAATATTTAGGTGGGCTACCAAAATAAAACCGGATTTCATTTACAGAAATTATCAGTTGTCGAAAGCCTTCATGTTTGGGGCGGTTTGTTTTGTGCTTATTACAATTCTTGTGGCAGGCTATTCTAATGCACAAATTCCGCGAGCAACGCAATTAACCATTGCCGTTGACAAAAATGCAGGACAAATCGCTACGCTGCGTATTGCGATGGTAAGCGACGTTCATCTGGGAAATATTTATGGGCGCAAATCGTTAGCGCGAACTGTGAACCTTATTAACAAACACAGTCCGGATATTGTTTTTTTAGTCGGCGATATTTTCGACGGCAACCCGGAGCCTGTCATCAATGATGATATGGGCGTGGAGTTCAGCCGTTTACAGACAAAGTATGGCGTGTATTTTGCTAATGGCAATCACGAACGCCTGCGCGATGGGGAAGGGCGAAGCATAGCCATTGATTATCTTGCGTCACGCGGGGTACAACCGTTGCTTGACGAACGAGTGTTAATTGACAGCAGTTTCTACGTTGTCGGCAGAAAAGACCGCTCTACACGCACACGAAAAACTATTCCCGAATTACTGAACGGCATAGACGAGCGCTTTCCCGTCATTTTGCTCGACCATCAGCCATATAATCTCGAAGAGGCAGAACAGGCGGGCGTTGACTTGCAACTGTCGGGACACACGCATCGTGGACAGATGTTTCCATTGAATTTCGTAACAGGCAAAATATATGAACGCGACTGGGGATTTTTGCAAAAAGGCAAAACAAAGTTTTATATATCCTGCGGCGTCGGAACATGGGGACCGCCAATCCGTACAGTTGGTTTTGCGGAAGTGGTTATCATTGATTTGGAATTTTAATTAGCGGTATTTCGTGCTTTTAGTGGCAAAAAATTTTTGGGTGCAAAAAAAATGATGAGAATTTAAATGCGTTGAACTTTAATTTTTTTTGCCAAATTTTGCCAAATGCAAAAAATACTTTATCTTTGCCGTGTGAATATAAGGATAAAAAATATCGTTTTTATATTTCTTGTCGGTTTGCTTGCGTTTGCTGTCGATGCTGCCAATGCCGGTTTTTTCGCCAAGTCGGAACTGCAAACGGATGCGCCGCAGGTAAGCATCGTTCGACCGCTAAACGGAACGGTTTTCGACGGCGACCATATAAGGGTCGATTACGTTATTTCCGGCGCCGCTCCAAGCTCTGTAAAGATATTGCTTGACGACAGAGCAGTGCAATTGTTGACGGATGTAAAAATCGGTCAGAACATGACAATTGTAGATTTGCCCGAGCGTGATTGCAGGATATCAATTATTGCGCAAAACGAATCGGGCGCAAGCGTTCCGGCTGTCGTAAATCTGATACGTAGCGCGCATGTTTTCAAACCGACGCTTTATATTTTAGCTATCGGGATAAGCAATTACACCGACCCCGCGATACGATTGCATTTTGCCGCTAAGGATGCAATAGATTTTTCGCAGGCAATGATAAGGCAGGAGGCTCTGTTGTACGAAAAAGTGAACCTGAGGCTACTTACAGACGGGGATGCAAACGCAGAAAACATTCGCGACGGATTGCACTGGCTGCAAACAGAAACGACGTTCGGCGACGTTGCGATGCTCTACATGGCAGGACACGGGGTGAACAATAATGTTGGCGATTTTTTCTTTATGCCCGTAAATGCCAACATAGACAGAATAAATGCAACGTGCATAAGTTACATCGAAATAAAAAGCACGGTAGACGCTATTGCCGGAAAGATGCTCGTGTTCATGGACGCATGCCATTCGGGGAACGTTCTGGGCAACAGCCAACGCAGAGCATCACAAATATCGCAGGCAGTAAGCGAATTGACTGGAGCTGATAACGGAGCAATTGTGTTCACGTCGTCTACCGGACGCCAATTTTCGCTCGAAAATCAAGAATGGAACAACGGCGCATTTACAAAAGCATTAGTGGAAGGACTTAATGGAAAAGCAGACCTGTTCGGCAGAGAAACTATAACTGTGAAAAATTTGGACTCGTATGTAGCCAACAGGGTGAAGGAATTGACAAGGGGACAACAAGCGCCCACAACAATTATTCCAAGCAGCGTACCCGATTTTCCAATAGCCGTTGTAACAGATATTTCATTGCCTGCGTCGGTATTGTCGGCATTTATTCCGGCAGTATCACTGTCAGAAGAAGCGGCAGATATGGGCGACAAGTATTACTACGGCAGAGAAGTGCAGCGCGATTGCCACGAGGCTGAAAAATGGTATCGAAAAAGCGCAGAAGTAGGAAATGCTTACGCACAAAATCAGCTTGGTGAAATGTTCGGAATACGGAATCCATACGGATGCTACATCAGAACAGACTATACCGAAGCCATAAAATGGTTTAGACAGAGCGCCGCGCAAGACTACGCCGACGCACAGTTCAATATGGGAGTAATGTATCAATATGGCTACGGAGTGCCTATGAGCCTGAACGAAGCAGTAAGATGGTTCAGAATGAGCGCAGAACAAGGAAACCCCGCAGCAAAAGCGATAGTGGAAATTATGAATTATGAATTATGAATTATGAATTATGAATAGTACGAAATATCTTTTAATTTTTTTTGTTTTTATTGTGATGACATTGATAATAGGCTTGTGTGTTGGTTTTTTTGTGGGATTGGCAAGTTCAAAAGACAATCCTGTTCTGCTCGAAAGTATAAGCCTGATAGAGCAGGGCAACGCGCTTTTCTCAGACGTCGACAAAACAACATGGATGCCGTCTTTGACAGCATTTCAAAAAGCAAAAGAACTGACAGACCAACACGAACTGAAACTGCCCGACATGGAACCAAGAATCAAACAATTGCAGGAAAAAATTGAATACGCCATAAAACAGGGCATCGAAACGGCAAAATTTTTCTATGATGGCGGTTCCCCAAGTATGGCAATTACTACCCTCGAAAACGAGGTGCTGAAAATTGCCCCCGAACATGAGGAAGGCAACAAATTGAAAATAGAATATTTAAATGAATTAGGAATTAAGAATTAGGAATTATGCGATTTAAGAGTTGGATTTTTGCGATGGCGTTGATAGTGATAGCAGCGTGTGAGTATGAGGGGTGGTTTTATGATGAGCCGGAAAAATTAGATGAACTATTGGGCGATTGGCAGCGTCGTGCTGCTTTCCCAATGTCTGGTCGATGTCATGCAGCAACTTTTGTAATTGACAACAGTGGGTATGTTGTTAGCGGTTTCACGCCCAACAATCCGCCCTCTTCACATTTTTTCAGATTTGACCACCTTGCCGGAGATGACGTGATAGGACAATCGGATAGATTAATGGGAAAAATGGGACAATGGATTAGTTTAACGCCGTTGAGCAGTAACATAGTACGCCAACAAGCGGTTGGATTTTCGCTAAAAAGAGCCAGCGACAACAAAGAGTATGGATTTGTAGGCACCGGGTGGGTATTTAATCGAAATACAGATTTTCCATATGAATATGAAACAACGCGCGATTTTTGGCGATATGATCCAAGCAAAGAAGAAACAGACGAAGATGCTTGGATACAGGTAACTACAATGCCACAGGCAGCTCTGCCAAGGCGTGGCGCTTTTGCTTTTTCCCTTGAGGTCAATGGCAAAATGTATGGTTACGTAGGCGGAGGTTATACAGACAGACCCGACAATCAATATTTGAGAGACCTCTGGGAGTATGACCCGGATGGAGAAGATGGATATGGAAGTTGGAGTCAGATAGATACGCCGTTTGAAAGAAGAGTTGGCTCTGTGGTATTTGTTATCGACAACAGGGCTTATATTTGTAATGGCGCGAATCCGGGACTAATTAACGATTTTTGGGTATTTGATCCAGAAGGTGCAAGACTCGGTGGAGTATTGTGGACGCAAAAAAGAACCATGAACAATGGGCACCCACATGAGAATTACGATGGAGAATATCGTATGTTAGGACGCTCGTTTGGAGTTGCATTTGTTGTGCATGCAAGCGGAAGCAAACCAAGAGGGCATATAGTAGGCGGCAGTCAAGGAGTCGCTGCTTCATGCTGGGAATATAATGAGGACAACGACTTGTGGACTCAACGCACATTTTTCTTCAACAACATGAACCGTCAGAATCGCGAAGGAATGGTCTCTTTTACCTTCCCTAAAACAGGAAGGGCATTTGTCGGCATGGGAAGAGCCGGAGTTTCAGCGTACTTCGATGATATATGGGAATTTATCCCGTTGATAAATGACGAAGTATATTCTGACCTGTAACAATAAAAAAGAAAGGCAACGAATTGAAAATAGAATATTTAAAGGAATTAGGAATTAAGAATTAGGAATTATGCGATTTAAGAGTTGGATTTTTGCGATGGCGTTGATAATGATAGCAGCGTGTGAGTATGAGGGGTGGTTTTATGATGAGCCGGAAAAATCACCTGATATTGAGCATATTGCCGTGAAAAACCTTAAAGCCGAAATTATTACAAGGGCTGAGGCTACCATAGAACTGTGGGAAGATACATACGAGTTTGGGCTGTACATGAAAAAGGCGGGACATGCGCTTACCATTGGGGGTGCAGTTTTTACTGACGCAGCCAACGTGCAGATGATTGTTATTGATAATGATATTATCTCTTCTACTGGGCAACTATATTACCCGATGGAAGGCAATGTAGACCTCATAGCATACTACCCTTACACCGCCTCGGTGGTCGGTGATTTTACCATTCCGATTAACATAGCGGAACAGGCTAACGGACTGCCTGTGGAAGTACTATATTCCAACAACATCGTCAATCAGGCGGCTACTACATCGCAGGTCACGCTCGAATTTAATTATGTGCTTGCAAAAATTGAACTTACGGTGACAAATGAAGTAAATTCCAAACTCTCCGAATCCGACTTTGCCGCTATGACCGTAACAGTTGAAGGCTTATGCACGCAAGCTAATATGCAACTTGCCAACGGAACGCTTTCCGATATTTCGCCAAAACAATCTGTAATGCTGCATAGAAAGAGCAGCAACGCTACATCAGCCACATTTGAAATGTTGGCGCTTCCATCTTCTGAGGAAATAACCTTCCTGTTCAACGTCGGAAACGAGGTTTATCGCTACGAAACGACCGCAGTATACGAATCCGCAAAACTATACCGTTATCAGTTTGAACTAAATTTTCTCGACAAATCAATAGATGATGTGTATTTGCTAACAGAATATTTCTGGTGTGAAGATAATAATTGGGATAATGCAGGGGGGTATATGTTCGAATATGACGAACAAAATCGTATCAAAAAGATGACCAGAATCTCTTGGGGAGAAGTTGCTTATGTGTATACGCCTACATATAACAACGTCGGCGATATGGTTTCTGTATATATTGAAGACTTCCGAAATCTCGAATACAACCGCACCTTGACGTTTATAAAAAACGGAAATCTTATCACTTACACTGACAGGATATGGGAAGAAAATATAGAATTGAATGAAGAAGGGCTGCCCATAAGTTGTTTTGGTTCAGATGATAGTGGAATTAGATATTTTTATTGGCAGGATGGCAATATGACACATTATTATAGCGAAGAATATAACGATAACAATGAACTCTCTATATCTTCAGCAAATTTTAAATATGATGACAAAAAAAATCCTATGACATATTGCAAAACGCCGAAATGGTATTTGGCTTTTTTTATTGGGGATGGTTTAATGTTTGCAAATAAAAACAACATAATTGATAGTGGTGAAGGCGTAAATTTAATTTACACATACAACGAAGCAGGATTTCCCGTTTCGGCAGAAGAAGAGGGAGGAATGTCATCTTCTATCTTCAAATACGAGCAGCGATAATTCTGAGCAGGCAACAAATGGCGCCACATCCTCCTGACTTCGAATCTTAAAATTTGACAAAATTTTAAAGTAGATAATAAAAAACCTTAACAAAACCTTAACCTTTCCGTAACACAAACGTAACAACTTACATCTACTTTTGTGCAAAATTTTTGTAAAGTATAGATGAAATTTGTTTATTTTCTATCAATTCTGTTGTTATTGACGGCGGGATTGGACGCCCAGAGCATAAGGGGCAGAGTGCGATGTCTTCACACAGGCGACGACCTTATTGGCGCTACCGTCGTTTTGAACGGAGCGCAACCCAGAGGTACGGTTACAGGGCTTGACGGCTCGTTCGTTTTGCAAAATGTGGAAAGGTTTCCGGCAACTATTACCGTGTCTTTTATAGGCTATATTCCTGTTGATGTGTTAGTTGAGAGTTCTACGCCTATCGTAGTCAATATCGAAGAAGATACCGCGATGTTTGCCGAGTTGGTTATTGTGGGCGTAAACAGCGGACGCACAGACGCCGGCGCGCGCGAAATGGAAAAATCGGCGATGAATGTAATAAACGTTATGAGCGCCCGAAGTATCGAAATTTCGCCCGATATGACGGTGGCAAACGTTATTCAACGTATGAGCGGCGTTACGTTAGAGCGCAGTAGCAGCGGCGAAGGGCAGTATGCGTTGCTGCGAGGAATGGACAAGCGTTATAATTATACATTAGTTAATGGCATCAAAATTCCGTCGCCTGATAACAGGAACAGGTTTGTGCCGTTGGATATTTTTCCATCGGAACTGCTTGACCGCTTGGAAGTAACAAAGGCGCTCACAGCCGATATGGAAGGCGATGGTATTGGCGGCGCGGTAAATATGGTTATGAAGGACGCCCCGGCGCAGTTGCAGGTGAACGCAAACATTTCCACCGGTTTCAACACGCATTTCTTTTCACACGATTATCATAGTTTTGACCATACGGCAATAGACCGTCAGTCGCCAAACAAGAAATATGGATTGGGCGCCCCGGTCAGAATATCAGATTTCACAACGCAAAACTTAAAAGTAACAGAGCGCAACTTCCCATTGCCAAACATAGCAGGCGGGTTTTCTATTGGCGGACGCACATTTGACAATGTATTAGGCATAATGGTTGCCGCAAGTTATTCCGACGCTTATCGCGGCAACACCAGCGATGTTTACGGCTCTATGCACGGCGATGGTACGCAAGCTATTACGCTGCGCAACTATTCGACGCAGCAAAGACGCGCAGGCGCTCACGCAAAATTTGACGTCAGACTTAACCAATACCATAAGTTGATGTGGTACAGCGCATATATGGATTTTCAAAACATGCAGGTGCGCGACCTCAAAGATTTGAACGTTCTTAATCGCGGCGACCAATTTGTGCGAATACGCTGGAATCGGCAGTCTATTTTCAGTTCTTCGATGCAGGGGCTTCACAATTTTGCTGATGAAACTTTGCGTTTCGACTGGTCGCTTGCCTACGGAAACGCGCTCAATCAAACGCCCGATAACGCTACTTTGCGTATGACCGTTGGCGACGACGGAGTTTTTACGCCTACAACCGCCGGGCGTGTCGCTTCGCGCCGATGGGAAGACAACTCCGACATGGATATTGCAGGTTATGCAAACCTGACGTGGATCACGCAAACGGGCGCGGCAAAAACAGAATGGTCTGTAGGCGGTATGTATCGCGACAAACAGCGCGAAAGCCGTTTTCACGAGTACCAGTTTTCGGCGACTTCGGTGCAGTATCGAGGCGAACACTGGAAGTCGTTCAATGAAATTGACAAGGAAGTGTATTCGTGGCAAACTAACGATGCGCTGAATTACAACTCGTTAGAAAAAATAGGCGCCGGATACCTGCAAGCGCGAACAACGTTTGACCGTCTGCAAATCACTGCCGGAACACGCATGGAACACACCGAACAGGGCTACAGTCTGTTGTTTCCCGCTCCGGGACGACAAGCGGACAGCGTTCAGATATACAGCGACTGGCTGCCGAGTTTTCACATAAGGTACGCGCTTAATCAAGCCACGAATTTGCGTTTTTCGTACTTCAAAGCGATAAACAGACCAAGTTTCTTTGAAATAGCGCCTTACCGAAAAGTTTTTGAAGACTACAACGAACGCGGAAATCCCGATGTTAGCCGTACCATTGCTCACAATATTGATTTGAGATATGAACTGTTTCCGCGTTCGAGCGAACAGTTTATGGCGGGCGTTTTTTACAAATATATCAAAGACCCTATTGAATATGTGATGGTTACGCGAGGGCAAGAAGAATATTTCATGCCCGACAATCTGGGCGACGCTCACAATGCAGGCGTTGAAATTGACGTAACGAAGTATTTCAGACGTTTTGGCGTAAAGACGAACTATACTTACACCAATTCTCAAATTACGACAGATAAATGGCTGCTTACAGAAAATATCGATCCCGATGACATTCGCGATTCTGAAATTATACGAGTCAGGCAAACGCGACAATTGTTTGGACAGGCGGCGCACGTGGCGAATTTCTCGTTTTTGTATAAAGATACGCAAAACGGCTGGGACGGACAAATAGCGCTGTCATACACCGGTAAACGCCTTGTTTACATATCGCGATACATAGACGAGGACACGTGGCAAACAGGACATTTTCGATTAGACGCTTCGATAGACAAGCATTTTACGAAAACAGGACTAACCGTATTTGCCAAAGCCAGCAATATATTGAACACGCCGATGTATCAATACAAAAATAATCCCGACCCGGATAATCCGCGTTTTACAGGAATGGCGCGGAAAGGCGGCGGACTGTTAGACAGAAGGGAATATTACGGACGAAATATTACGGTAGGGGTGAAGTATCGGTTGTAGGGGTTCAAGTTGCCGAAACACGCCGATATAAAGACAACGAATTTTTACGCAAGGGTCATTGACAATGAACAAGCGCGAGGCGGTGGGATAATTGGAAACAAGCAGTATTCACAAATCTAACACTATCAACTTTAAGTTTGATATATTTCGAAATCCTCTGTCAAAAGTTAGTAGAGGCATATCCAAGTAGATTGCTGTGGCGGCAATTATTGCATCTGGTAGTTTAATGGGGTGCTGCTGTCTTATCTCTCTATATAATTGCCTTATTTCCTTATTAATATCAATTACGACACATACACTTATCAGAGTATCAATAATTTGAATGTTTTGAGCAGATAGATTGGGCTTTCCAAAAAGTTCCAACTCCGTGATAACAGACAAGTAAATTTGCTTGTTGTCTATAAAACGGGCAACCTCTTTATTACCATCGAGTAAGTATATCAATGGGTTTGTGTCGCATACAATTCTAATCCCATTCATTTCTAATTCGTTTTTGGTATTCCAAACCGTCTTCGCCCCATTTGATTTTGCCCAAAAACATACTCGAACGAAACTGTTTCTGAGGCTTCAACCTCAATAACATATCGTCAATCTCTTGATGATCGGTTTCCCTGTTAACTGTAATTACCATACATTTACGTTTAAATTTTTACGTTTAAAAGAACGCCGCAAAGATAAACCTTTTTTTCATTCCAACAAAATTATTAAAAAAAAAATTTGTTGTTTACAAAAATAGTACAGCGACACACTAACGCAACACTCCCTCTTGAGCCTCCAAGCGCCTATTGAAACAGTCAGAAAGTTGCCGAAACACGCCGATGTAAAGACAACGCAGATTTACGCAAAGGTCATTGACAAGAACAAGCGCGAGGCGGTGGGTAAATTGGGCGGAAGGTGATTATTAAATCTTTACACTGTCCAAATACACTGTATCTGGGCAAAGGTCTGCTTCGTTTGCCCATTGAACGGTCCCGATAAATGGACGAACCGTTCGAAACATATTTTCATCTCTCAATGCCTGAAAAACCTCATAATCTAAATAAGGTTTTACGTCAAAAACTCCCTCTTCACCGTTGGTAAAGCACAAATGAAGCATATAATTTTTTTCTGGGGCTACACTTTTTACTCTCGGGTTCATAATTTTTACTTTAAAGGGTCTATTTTATAAACATTTTTTCCATCAACATGAATATGTGGCAATTTATGCTGCCTGTTGTCTCTGTAATACATTGAGACAATGATACCGTAAAACATAGATAATGTTGCCATTATTATTATATTTTTAAAATTTATTAACTTATTTTGAACTGCAAACTGCAAAGATAAACATTATATTTCCATCCCCACAATTTTTTTTCAAAAAAAACTTTTTTTTTGTTGTTTAAAAAAAATGCCGCGACACACCAACGCTACCATCCTCTCGAGCCTCGAAGCGCCGTTTGAAACTGCCAGCAAGTTTCCGAAACACGCCGATATAAAGACAACGCAAATTTACGCAAAGGTCATTGACAAGAACAAGTGCGAGGCGGTGGATAAATTGAACGGAGTGACTGGGTAATAGCACGACAACCGTCAATCGAGGTGGCAACTACCCGCGGATGTCAAATCTTCAAGTTCTCAAAAAACTATAATCACTCTAAAATTCTTTTGCCCATTTTGGTTTGGGCAAAAACAAAAAGAGCAATCGCTATAACACCTAATGCTAAAAAAAAATAAATCAGTCCCATAATACTATTTTTTATTATCTTTGATAAAATAAAGTCCTACTATAATCAACAATGCAGCAACGAGACCACCAACCACGAACAAATAAACAGGCGGTATATCCTGACGCATCAATCCTGCCAAAATAACTCCTCCGATGACGAGTTTTGCAATGTCAATCAGTATTTTTCCTAATTCTTTCTTCATACTCCCACACGTTTTATGTCCACGACAACCCCCAACAGCCTTCCAAAGAGACTACTCCCCTCCTTCAAACCATCGAACATCCCGTTTGAAAAAACTGATATTTCTACTACTGTTTTCATTCCGCAAAGCTAATCAATATTTTTTAGAAAACAAAAAAAAACAAAAAAAAGTTTGATTTTTTTTTTGGATGTTAAAAAAAATGTGTATCTTTGCGGCTTCAATCATAGGGCATTTTTTGCCGCGTGTGAGATGTAAGCACGTGGTAGAGGAGGCGATATGAAATTTTATTGGAAATTCTTTGTTAATTCAAAAATTTGGCGATTAGCGGATTACATTCAAAGAAAAAATCTAATGTTCATGCGGCATGCGTGAGCTTGGCATGGTTTCTAGAATGTAAGGTTACGCCAAATACCATGAATTAACGGGAGACTGTTGAGTTTCACGTTTTTTTGTTTTGTGGTTGATAGGTATTTTAATTTTTTAATTTTTTAAACTAAAGTAATTATGTTTCAGTACTTTAAAACAGTTGTAGCTGCTGCGGCTCTAAACGCAGGCACTGGCGCCGATAACCAACGACAAACGGCAATGGAAGCAGATACCATTCAACACGGGCGGAGTTCGAAAAGCCATACGAGTAGAAGGAACTTTTTGTATGTTGTGTTAATAATCTTGCTTGTAGCATTTTCAGGCTGTTCGCATAGATTTCTTGACTTCACTGTCATCAGTTCCAAAAACCACGGATTGCAGTTCGATGTGGCTCAAGGCAAGCGTACAGAAGGCAAAAGTCACGGTTTTTTGGGACTTGGCGCTACGCTTAAAGGAGCAGTGGACAAGGCGCTTGAAAATGCTGGCGCTGGCTACGATGTGTTGGTTGACGGGGTTGTTTACCGCGAAGATTTCTTCTTTGTTTCCGGATGGAAGGTAACAGGTACCGCCGTGCGTTCGCGAGAGTTAAGAGCGCATCTGGGCGAGGAAGGATTTCAGCAATGGTTGAAAGCAAATAACGTGTTTGACCCGGAAACTGCAACCGTTCAAAATGTTCAAAAATAGTTTTAATTTCGGAAACGCCATTGCTGAAGCAATGTGCAAAGGCGTTTCCTTTTTTATTTTTATTTACCCTCGATAGCAACACCTCTGCTTTATCAAGTTCAATCGCTAATTCTGTTTTTGTTGTAAAATAACAGGGAGGGCGATCGACTGGTATAGAGTAATTTTGAAAAAACGCTCAGCAGTTTTGCAGGGAATGGCGCGAAAAGGCGGCGGACTGTTAGACAGAAGGGAATATTATGGGTGGGGTTGAAGTATCGGTTGTAAAAAATTTTCATGTTTTTTTTTTCAAATTTGTTTTTTGTCACAAAAATCATGTATCTTTGTGACAAAAATATAATTGTAAAAATGCAATCTATTCATCAACAGGTTTTGGGCAAGATACACGAACTCGAAAGAGGGAGTATTTTTTTCCCGGAAGATTTTGCTTCCGTTGGCAGCAATGAGTCTGTAAGACAGGCTCTGTCGCGCATTTGTAAAGACGAGGTCATAATTCGGCTATCAAAGGGTGTTTACTTATTTCCGGTAATTGACGCGGAATTGGGGGTATTGTATCCCTCTGTGGAAAGAATTGCCAGAGCCATTTCGAAACGCGACAAATCACGAATTATTCCTACAGGCGCATTTGCCATGAATCGTCTGGGACTTTCTACACAAGTGCCTATGAACGTTATTTTCTTGACTGATGGGATAACTCGCAAAATAAACATCGGAAAACAGACCATCACGTTTTGCCATACGCATCCTAAAAGTCTTGCTTTTCAGGGAAGCGTAACTCCTTTGGCAGTAGCCGCCCTAAAAGAAATAGGAAAAGACAAGGCATCGTTCGATGAATTGCGCAAAATAAAAAATGCTTTGCAGTCAGAACCCCAAGAAATAGCCTTGTCTGACGCCTATCTTGCACCAAGATGGATTACCGACATAATTTTAAAACTTGTAAAACATACAGAAAATGAACCAATGGCAAAAAAATGACCAACAACGAAAGGTCAATATTATCGAAAACATCTCAAAAGAAACACGGCTTTCGTCCGCTTCTATCGAAAAAGACTGGTGGGTAACGATGGCTCTGCGGGCTTTGTTTCGTTGCGATTGCGCTAATGTTATGGTTTTCAAAGGCGGCACGTCATTAAGCAAAGGCTGGAGCCTGATAGAGCGGTTTTCAGAAGACATAGACCTTGCTATAGACCGTTCTTTTTTTGGATTCGATGGAAATCTAAATCGCAAAGCCATTTCAAAACTTCGCAGGGCTTCATGTTTGTACATTGGCACATCGCTGAAAGACCAAATGATGAGCCATTTAGAAGATATGGGAATAATCGGATTTGCATTAAATATCCCCGAAACGAAAGATAGTACCACCGACCCGCAAATCATTGAATTGACCTATGATTCGTTGTTTTTCGAGAATGATAATAATTACATTCGAGAAAAAGTTTTGATTGAAATTGGCTCGCGTTCGCTGATTGAGCCAAGTCAAACACTCGAAATACGCTCTATCATTGCAAATTCATATCCTGAAGCCTCATTTACTGACCCATTTACGCCCATACCAACCGTTATTCCACAGCGCACCTTCCTCGAAAAAGCATTCCTCTTGCACGAAGAATTTCAAAAACCGGAGGAAAACATACGTATTGAAAGAATGTCAAGGCATCTGTACGATTTGGAACGGCTTATGGATACCGATTTCGCGCGAAAAGCCCTCGAAGATGTTGCACTTTACAGGGCTATTGTTGACCACAGAAGCAAACTGACCGCCATTAGCGGGATTGACTACTCTACACACTCGCCAGACCGTATCAATTTTGTTCCACCGCAGGCAGTAATGGAAAAATGGCGCGATGATTATATCGCTATGCAGGCGAGCATGATATACGGCGAATCATTGCCTTTTGAGAAATTGATTGAGCGAATAGAAAAATTGAACGAAATGTTTCGAAAAGTTGGGAAATAATCTGTTGAACACGCCGATGTATCAATACAAAAACAATCCCGACCCAAATAATCCGCGTTTTACAGGAATGGCGCGAAAAGGCGGCGGACTGTTAGACAGAAGGGAATATTACGGACGGAATATTACGGTGGGGTTGAAGTATCGGTTGTAAAAAAAATTACATTTTTTTTGCATGTTACAAAATATTTTGTACCTTTGCGGCGTTATTATAGTAGAGTAAAAAATATAGCCAAGTGCGCGAGGCTTCAAAACGACGCGCATGAAGTGAGCCTCAAAACTCATAGGTATGTGCCGAGAGGTTCGTACCCGCACGTTGAGCCGGATATTTGTCCGGCTCTCCCATTTTTAAAAATCGTATATGAAGGTCTTTTTACTGCTAAAATAGTATTTTCCGTGTATGCCTATTCTTTTCAAAAGTTCAAGTTCTGCATATATGCTAACATTCTCTATTTCAAATTCAAACACAACAATTTTTGCGCCTTGTTCTCGAGTTGCCTTTTTAGCATATTTCACAATATTCCCACTCCCTGTTGTCTTTTTCAAGTCTGCGCTAATACCATCCATAAAAATATCGAAACTACTTTCAGTCAATTTAAGAAACACAATTTTGTGTCCGTTTTGCGCCAAAGTCAGACACATATCATACTCCTTGTTGTACTTCACTTTTTCCTGTTTGCTCAAATTCCCTTGCGTTATTCGCTGATTATCAATAACTAAATAGCCGCCATTATCACTATTGAAGTAATTACGTTGCCAATCACTGCTATACGAATCGTATTCTCGCCTACTTTCTGCTATCTTGTCCGTCAATCTATATCTTCTAAAAAAGCGCAAAGATAGCAATATTATCCAAATATGTCGATTGATAGTAAAAAAATCGAAAAAAAAATATTTTGTTGTTTATAAAAAAAGTGTTATCTTTGCGGCATCAATCATAGGGCATTTTTTTGCCGCGTGTGAGATGTAAGCACGTGGTAGAGAGGGCGATATGAAGTTTATTGGAAATTCTTTGTTTATTCGAAAATTTGGCCGTTTGAGAATATCATTCAGAGAAAAAGTCTAATGTTCATGCTGTATGCGTGGGCTTGACATTGTTTCTAGAATGATAGGTTAGGCCAAATACCACGAATAAACGGGAGACTGTTGAGTTTCACGTTTTTTTGTTTTGTGGTTGAGGTGTAATTTTTTTATTTATCATTTTTAAACTAAAGTAATTATGTTTCAGTACTTTAAAACAGTTGTAGCTGCTGCGGCTCTGAACGCAGGCACTGGCGCCGATAACCAACGACAAACGGCAATGGTAGGAGATTCCATTTCAAAACACCGGCGGAGTTCGAAAAGCCACACGAGTAGAGGAAATTTTTTTAGGATGTCAGGAATTGCGTTATTAGCAGGGATTTTCTTTTTTAGTAGCGTAATGACGTCGTGTGATGACGACGAAAACATCAATTACACCGTTACTTTTAATAGCAATGGTGGTACCGAAGTTGCTTCCCAAACCGTAAAAGGCGGCGAGAAAGCAACAGAGCCAAGAGACCCTACTCGCAGCGGACATACATTCGATGCGTGGTACAAAGAGGCTGCGTTTACTAATTTATGGAGATTTAATACCGATGTAGTAAACGAAAATATAACGCTTCATGCAAAATGGAACGTTGAGCAAAGTAATGACCCGGGCGGTAATAACGACAACACGGGATCGAACGCTACGTTCAATGGTGTAATCTCAGCAAATGTTGTGGATGGCACATTGCTAAATCCAGTCGTCAATATTGTGAGGTTTTCATTCATAGATCAGAATGATTGCGAGCCACGTACACTTGCTTCAGGGTCTTTTTCTGCAGGTAGTTTTTCCATTACTCTACCAGAAATTGTGCCTAATTCATTTCTTGACAATGTTTTAGACGCTCTGTATGCAACAAATTTAACAATCAGCGATGATAATGCAAGGATGGCGCTTGGTCCACTTGGTCAGTGCGGTGAATTTGGATTAGTAGCCATCGGACATTCAGGCGATGAAATTGGCGAGTTTTATCTTACCGACTCAGACTTTGTAAACTTCGGACTCATTGTTTACGTAGATAGAGATGTTACGGTAAACGGGTCTGAAAATGATTTAGTTTGGGATAACGTCAAATTTACTAAGGGTTGGAATATGATTTACATGAATCCAATGTACGGCGGAAGAATTGCAACAACAGCTCCAAGCGGTCTTAGATGGAGATATGAATCATACTATGATTGATTGAAAAAAATAGAAATGAAAGCGATTCAACTAAATAGTAGAGTCGCTTTTTATTTTGCTTTCGTTAATCGGCATTTGCAGAAGCGGTTAAACGGCAATTGCATTGCCGCTTTGAACATAGCCAATTTGCAATTGGCTACTAAAAAAATGTAGGTGTGGTAATTTTTTTTGGTAATTTTAGAAAAATGTGTTATCTTTGTGGCGGAATTTAAAAGTAGTAGTTTATGCAATTGAATTATGTATACAGGCAATACGATGACCATTATGTGGGTCATCTTATAGAATTTCCCGAGTACGATACACAGGGGAGAACTATCGAGGAACTTGAAATGATGCTTAAATCGTTGTATGCGGATTTGAGGAGTTTTGATGATATACAGTTGTCTATTCCATATCAGCGTGGGGTGCTTGAATTAGTTTGAATATGAAAAGATTCCATTTAATTCAGACGGTGACCACAGGTGGCGCTGTTTTCGTAAGACACGGCGGTAATCACGATTGGTATCAAAATGTACAAACAGGGGTGCAACAACCTATTCCGCGCCATAACGAAATAAATGAAATGCTTGCCAAAAGTATTATAAAAAAACTTTCTAATCAGTATCAGGGGAAAATATAGACCAATTTTTCACGGACTTTCCCCCAGATAAGTGGCATTTGCGGCGGCGGTTAAGCGGCAATTGCATTGCCGTATTCAGATTCGAGCATTCCTTTCGCACTTGCCTCGCGCAGTAACTCATCAACGCGAACGCAAACAAATTCGTATTGCTCCAATGTTTCTAACCTCTTAATATTATCAATCGTCATCCAATCCATAACGAACTTTCCTTTGATATTCCAACCCATCATAGCCTCTTATCAGGCAACCGTAAAACTTCTCAAGGGTCGTTTTTTTACCATCATACCCTTCGTTACGCTTTCTTGCCTCTTCGAAAACTTCTTCGATGGTTCTGCTTATTTTATTCTCAAGATTCATCGCAATAAAAATTTCCACAAAAGTACAAAATTTTTCGAAACATTCCAAAAATTTTTTTTCCGCATTTTACACATACCTAAATCGAACTATTAAATCTCATTTAATAGTTCGATTTTATTGATTTACAGCCATTAACAACATCAAGGGCTAACGACTAAAGACTAACGACTACCGACTACCGACTACCGACTAATCGCTCATATCATCTATTGCAAGTAATATTTTCAGTTTCAGCGCTTCATCAAAATCATGCTCGTTTTCTATGAACGAATGTATAATTTCTGCTAACAATTCTTTGTCTATTCGACCTGCTGCCAAGTGGTAACTGATATTTTCCATTTCGGCAAGAAAGCGTTCAATACAGTATAAATATCCATTTAGCGATAAAAACAGAACGCCAAGTGTGATTGATAACCGTTATCAAGCACTTCGCTATACATGGTTTCTCGAACGTTTTCATTTTGCTCCATCTTCAAAATCCTGCGATATTCTGACGCATTTTCCTTAAAAATGCTGCGGTAAATTTTGTCAGTATATACCATATACTTAAAATTGCCCATATCTACGCAATCGCGCAGGGCGTCAGTAAATTGTTTGCGATAATCTTCGCCGCGCAACAGATTGACCAAATAATCTTCATCGCGCTGGTTGATATATTTTGTGCTGCCGCCAGTTCGACTATTGATAGTGTCTATGACAATGAGGAGTATAAAAGATTTCAAGAAAGGCGAAATAGCAAAATTGCCAGTTTTGAAGCTCGACGAGTATGTTTCAAGGTGTAACAATCGAACTATTAAATATTATTTAATAGTTCGATTTTTTCAACATATGTTACCCTTCTGTCGACATTACACGTTGCGTATGAGAGAAATTGTTTTTTTGCAAAAAAAATTTTGCGTTTTCAGAAATTATTTATATTTTTGCATCGTAAAATTTTCATAAGATGAACGAAAAAATAGAACAAGCGCCAATTACGCCCGAAAGTACTTTGGCTGCAGTAAAAGAAATGTTTGCGGAATCGCGTGTCGAGTATGTATTAATTTTTCCCTGATTGTCATTATCATCATTATTTTTTATTAAAATTGACAGCACAAAGATACGTAAACTTTTACGAACGACAAAAAATATTTCATTTTTTTTTTTGACCGCTACATTTTCGGATTGTATTTTTTCTCGGTTTGGTACTCTCTCGACGACGCTTTCGCGCATTGCAGCCAACGTCCGAGCGGGTTGCAGTGTTTTTGTCATTCATTCCGTTTTCAATGCCTTCACAGGATTATCAGTTGCCGCTCTTATCGCTTGAATACCTACTGCCGCAAAAGCAATAATTATTGTTATCGTTGCTGCGGCAAGAAAAATCCATGCTGTAATATCAATACGGTACGCAAAATTTTCTAACCAGCGGCTCATCGCCCACCACGAAAGAGGTGCGGCAATGGCAAAGGCTACCGTCGCCAAAATAAAAAATTCGCGCGTGAGCAGGTAGACAATACTTGATACCGAAGCGCCAAAGACTTTGCGGACGCCTATTTCCTTTGTACGCCTCTCAATAGCAAATGTGGACAAACCAAACAAACCCAATACGGCAATGATAACAGCCAATATGCTGAATATGAATATTAAACGTGATGATTGAATGTCTGATTGATAAAGACGATTAAAAGATGCGTCTAAAAAACTGTATTCAAACGGAACGTTAGGAAAAAATTCGTTCCAGACGGCTGCTATTTCCGGTATTGCTTCAGCAGTTTTTCCCGATTGAATTTTAATAGCGAGAACATCATGATACGACGTTTTATAGAAAAAAAACGGAACAATTTTTTCATGCATACTTTTGAAATGAAAATCCTTAACAATGCCAATGATACTGCCGTTAGCGCGCCCAAAATCGAACCGCTCGCCAATATACGGCTCGGGGATATTGAACTGGCGGACAGCCGTTTCGTTGAGAATAAAACTTCCAATACCGTCTGTCGCGTCAAACCACCGACCTTCAATTAACTGCAATTCAAAAACGTCTGAAAAATCCTCATCGGCATTTATATGGAAATGAAGCGGGGCAAAATCTTCTGCGCGTCCGTTCCAATCAACATTACCTGTTTCATGATACATCGCATTTTCTATATAATCATCACTCCATGAAGCATTTGCAATATTAGGCAGCATTTGCAGTTCCCTTTTGATTTCCGGTTGCAGACTTCTTATCCTGTCGCGTTCTGAAGCGTCTTCTTTCCAAGGTATTTTTATCCTGACTATGTGGTCTTTACGATAGCCCGGGTCGATCTCGTTAATGTACATCATTTGTTTGTACATCGTTATCACGCCAACAATCATAGCCGCCGACAGTGTGAACTGAAATACTGTTAGCGTCCTACGTAAATTGGTGTTTTTTACTTTGGGAAGGCTCATACCCTTCAATGTATTAACCGCCTGAAACGATGAAAGCATCAACGCCGGATAAACGCCGTTAAGCGTGGTTACAAAAATTAAGGAAACACCCGTTATTACCCATATTACAGGCAATGAAAACAACATTGGAACGTTGAACAATAATTGATATGGCGATGACAATAACCAAATCAACAAGAGCGCAACTGCGGTGGCAAAAAGACTGAATATCAACGTTTCGACAATGAAATGCAAAAACAGCGCACTGCGCTTTGCCCCGACTATTTTTTTTATCCCAACTTCTTTTGCCCGCATGGTCAGTTTTGCCGTTGTGAGGTTGATATAGTTGATACAGGCTGTGCATAAAAGCAATATTCCCAACAACGCAAATATTGATACTGTTTTGGCATTGCGGCGAACAACAGGCGACGTTTCTATGATGCCGGTTTCAAAACGAATATCTGTCAACAACCGTAAACTCGCCGTTATGTCCAAAGCAAAAGGCAAACCCAATGCTTTCAGATTTTTGTCAAGAATATCATTCATTTTTTGCGTAACCTGCGATACATCTGCATTTGGATGAAGTTTTACAAAACCAATCCAATCTATATCAGCTCAGTGTTTGGAAGTGGGAAAAGCGTCAATTGAAGCCATGATATTGTAGCGATAACTCGAATTTGACGGATGGTCTTTCACCACGACCTGCACCGTGAAATCGACATCATTGATACGTATAATTTTTCCGGTTGCTTGCTGTGCGCCAAAATATTTTTCTGCTTCCGACGCCGTCAATGCCACGCTAAAAGGATGATTGCCAAAGGCTTCTATAGAGCCGTAAACGGGTCTGTGAAACATTTCAAGCCAACCTCTGTCTACAAAAGCAGCATTTCCTATAACAGAAAACACCGTGTTGTTTACTGTAACCCACTCAAAATGTGCCAAATAATTGACGGCTGTACTTTCTATTTCCGGAATTTCGTTTTTACTTTCCTCGATTAATAGATGTGAGGAACCGTCTATCATCCAAAAATTGTCTTCGAGTTGAAATGCGCTTGTAATCCTGTAAATACGCTGGGCGTCGGGATGAAAACCGTCAAAACTCCGCTCGTGGTGCACCCAAAGGAAAATAAACACAGCAGCAGTTATTCCTATTGCCAATCCTGCAATGTTGATGGCAGTGTAGGTGGTGTTGCGGCGCAAACTGCGCAAAAATATTTTTAGATGGTAAAACATTTTTCAGTTATTAGAGTTTCAAAATTTTCTTTCGGATTTAGCCGTAACGTCCTTTTTTATATGCTGTTATTATTTTACTTCCTTTTTTATAGTGTGTTTGATTTTCACAGCAGAAAACAGGTTAATTTCAAAACTTGTCTCTGTGCCTGTGGTTTGCAATTCCTTTGTAACCAAAACCACCGCTTGCAGCGTTGATGGTTCTGATATGTTACCCTTGTATATTTTCGAGCGGCGAATAAAACCCTGTCCATCAGAGAGTAGCGCCAGCGAAACAATTTTGACATCGCTACGCTTTTCTTTGCTGCGCCCGTATTGAGCAAGCTCGGAGGCTTCTTTGCGACCTTCAAAATAAAAATTAGTCAGGTCGTACAAACAAAGACGCATTCGGTCGGGGTATTTCGAAGAAAAATGCTGATACAGAAAGTCTTCCACTTCATCTTTGTGTTTATACAATCTATAGGCTGCTTTATAAAGTTTTCGATGGTCGGGGACTTTGGGCAGCGACAAAACCTCGCACAGCGAACTCTCGCTTTGCAGCCAACGACTTGTTTCTAATTCCGACGAAGCGTGAATCATCCTCGATATGATTTCGGCTTCAATTTGCTTTTTAATAATCATATTATCAATACTTTGAGATAGAAATCCGGATAGACCGCAATCATCAATGATTTGTTTGGATAGCCATTCGCCACCAAAACTGCGACTGTCTTCATTAAAAATTGTATTCATATCAACTTTCTGAATATCGGTTTCTTCAAACGCCTCTTCACTACATATGGGCTCAACATGGAGGTTACAATCTAAAAGTTTTTCGTTCAAAATTCTGCGATATATAAACTCGGCTTCCTTTTCTATATGGTCGGCAACGCTCGAAAAAAGCGTATTTAATCCCTTGACTTTCTGCTCGATTCTATCACAGAGTACTTTGAAATCTTCCCTTCTGATATTCTCTAACTTTCCAACATTCAATATGTTACGATGGCGAACCTTGCCCTCTATGCGATACGATTCACAGAGCCGATAGGTATAATAACTTCGGCCTGTTTTACTGCTGTTTTTATCTATTCTTTTAATAAACATAACAAAAAAATTACAAATTTGACAATAAAAATAGTTAGTACAAAAAGCGTGCCAAACTCGTCTCAAGGCCCATATCGACAAAAATATTCTGGGACTACAAACGGCTTTTCAGAAATTCTATTTTTGTAATATATTGAATATAACATATTTGCGAATTTAAACCATGCTCAATTTGGGTCGTTTTTGATATTTTGAGAGGGAAAAAATGGCACGTTGGGTTAAAATTCTACTTTATACTTAAACACAACCGGATTCATTTCCTCTGATGTGTCAACTTTTGGTTTTTCCGGAAATAATTTGAAAAATTCATCAAGATCCCATGCAAAGTTAATAGCGCCATAAAAATAACCGTCAGCATCTGTACCCAAAATTCTGTAAAACGCAAATTCATAATCAGTTATTCGCGCATCACAGTGTATTGCAATTGTTTTGTTTGTGTTTTTATTAAAAAAAACAAATTCGTCATGAGTCGCAGCTCCTAATCTTAAATACAAAAAATCGTCTGTTTCCGAATGTGTTCCTAAGAAACACATTGAACCGCGCTGAACAAGTGCGTTGAGTTCATCATGTGAACGCAGCCGGTCAAAAGTTCTTTGGGTGATATGTCTATTCCCCAAATCAATGGCATATTTTGGCACAATTTCTAAATCTTCGTCGAAAGTAAAAATAGTGTCTCTAAAAGCTGGAGCAAAAATAAAACTACCGTCAAATTGTGATTTAATAACATCGTCAATAGAGTACAGTAAGTTTCTGTTTCCTCTGTATTCAAAGAACTCTTTTACAATACTATTATTTTCATCCACAACAAATATTTGATTTGTCTTACGTCTATTGTTTGTATGAAGATGGGAAACTGCATGAAGAATATTACCATTGGGCAACAAAACGGCTTTACTTACAGAAATATCAGAATTAACGCGTTTAATGAAATTACCGTCAAGGTCGTAAATCATAAATTTCCATCCAAAATTGTCCATTGCAAGTATTTGGTTATTCACATAATCAATCTCAAAATTAGACATTCTTACAAATTCTTCAGGACCGCGCCCTCTTTTGTTTCCTACAGTGGCAATGTGCTTTCCTTCTATTGTGTATATGAATAATGCTTGTGCGTGTTGACTGTCAAAAACAAAAATTCTGTCTTGATACACACGAAGTTTTGAAATATTTCCAAAAAAGGCGTTATCCTTAGCCTCTAAAATGACATAATCCAAATCTTTGATGATATTTATGTCTTTAGCATTTACCGGTTCTCTAACTGCTACAGTTGCAACGCTGTCGGCTTTTCCAATCGAAGTTATATATTTATTACTCTCGCAACCGAATCCTGAGGAAAAAATAACCAATACCGCCAAAACTACATAAAATATTCTTCGCATTTTCTTATAACTTACTAAAAAAAATGTTTATCTGTTAATAAATAAATTTGAAATGCAAATCAATCATATGGTGGTAAGTAGAAACTTCTTGACGGGTCTTCAACGCATACATTCATACAATTCTCTATAACACCGTTACCTTCTCCAACATCTTCACATGCCCACTCTTTCCCAATAATAATGTAGAATCTTGGGGTGCCGCATGGTACTACATATCCTACTAGTTTATAACTACCACAATCTTTGTCTGTCGGCTTTCTGATATAACGTTTTTTGTTTTTAAATGGCCAACACTCCAAGCTCGTGTCGTCCGGGCAACACGTACTGGTGCTACCGCTACTACTTCCGCTACTACCACTACTACCCGTTCCCACTATCAACCGGTTTAGGAATGGATTGTTTTTGATACCGTGTCCGTCTATCAAGGCGTCTGCCAACGAGAAGCCTACAACTACTACAAGTAAGGCAATTCCATTAACTACGAAGGAATTCTTACGATAAAAACTAAATAAATTATACATAAATACTAATATTTTAAAGATTAAAACTAATTTTGATTATAAATTCACGGCAAAGATACAACTATTTTTTTTAATTTCCAAATTTTTTTCAAAAAAAATGCACTTTTTTTTTGATTTTTTTTTTCAATGAAGACATTTTGGTCTTAGAAACACGCGGACTGTAGGCATTTTTAATGAAAATATTTTGCGGTTGCCGCCAAAAATGACACCCCCAATCCCTCGCACACAGCACGTCAGGTTAGGTCAGGCAAAGAGAGGTAAACACCGCTTTAAGATTAAATTGAACTTCCCAGTTATAACTATGCCGAAAACTTGATATTAAATTTTGCAAAAATATCTTTTTGTTTTTTTGAAAATTCGGTAGTGAAGTTATCAATTTCTGGTACCGAAATCATTTTTATTTTTGATAATTCTTTCAAAAGTTCAGTTATCGAATATTTTTTAAACATATCATTCTCTTTCATCACTTTAGTAATTTGCTGATATAGAATCGTTGCTATAAACTTTACAAAAAGCCTTCCATCCGTTGTTGCCCTGGAATGTGAATGCAATCGATTGGTGTTCAACTCGTTTTTAGTATTATCAAATATTTTTTCTACCTTATCTTTGTTTCGATAATAAGACAGAACTTCTTCCTTTGTCAAATCCGGTTTACCTGAAATGATTATAAAAAAACCTAATTTTGACAGATACTCACTTATTTTAGCCTCATTTCTTGCGACGGTTTTTCGAACTTTATCGTAACAAAAATATTTTTTATAACCCTCTGTAATTTCCTGATTTACATAATCATCAAATCCTTTTTGGCTTTTAAAATTATTTTCCTTGATTTTCGCTTCGTATAACATTAATTTTGAATAAAATAAGTGGCGTTGGTCTACTTCCGCTTTTTCATTGAAGAAAATGTGAGCCGTAAAATCATGTCCTTTTATAGTCGCGGGAACGGCTTTGTGAAATAATATTTCTTCATTATATTGAAACATATTTTGCGGATTTTTTATATCTATATTATTTGCTATCAAATCTTTGGTAAGATTTAACGTGAATG
>Ga0099364_10002957_pt1 | contig 26807 bp, 31 predicted proteins | sample TergutTh196P3_FD_73070 | JGI IMG/M metagenome (GOLD analysis project Ga0099364, IMG submission 73070) | Microcerotermes parvus P3 segment gut microbial communities from Pointe-Noire, Republic of the Congo - Th196 P3 | ecosystem: Host-associated > Arthropoda: Insects > Digestive system > Gut ...
ACGGTGGCGGCGACCGACCTGCGGGCCGGGGCCGCGCTGATACTGGCCGGACTGGCCGCTGAGGGCGAGACGCGGGTCGAAAACATGGAATACGTCTTCAGGGGATACGACGCCATAGACGTTAAATTAAGGGCGCTGGGCGCGGACGTGGCATTGGAGACGACCGGGCTGCCATGACGGTAAAGACGGATTTGCCTGACTTGTCCTCGATTGAGGTCATAGCCTTCGTCGGGGCCGCGGGTACAGGTAAAAGCCAGAGGGCCTCGAAAGTGGCGCGCCAGCATGGGGTGGACTTCGTGATAGACGACGGGTTGATCGTCTCCAAGGGTCAGATTATGGCCGGCAAAAGCGCCAAGACCGAAAAAAACCTGGTGCGCGCCATACGCCGCGCGCTTTTCCAGTACGCTCCGCACCGGATGGAGGCGGCGTCGTTTCTGGCCTCGCGCGCCCCATGCAAGGTCATGGTTCTCGCCACGTCGGACTCTATGATGGAAAAAATCGTGGCGGCCCTGAACCTGTCCCCCCCGCAGAAGGTTGTTTACATAACCGAGGTGGCGTCCCAGGAGGAAATCGTCAACGCGCTGAAGGAACGGCGCGAAAAAAAACAGCACGTGGTTCCGGTTTCGCGCGCGCAGATACAGAGTAACTTCGCCGGCAAGCTCGTCAGCCAGATAAGGAGCTTTTTCAAGAGCAAGGACAGGGACGCCCGCACGGTGGTGAAACCGCCTTTCAGCTTCGACGGACGCGTCACGATAGAGCCCCAGGCGATTATGGAGATAGCCCGCCGCCTGATTGTAACGGGAGACCACATACACCAGGTTCGGGAACTCAACCTGGTTCCCGAGGGAGACGCGGTTTCCATAAATTTGGTGGTGGACGTGAAGCTGAACGGGAAAAGCGCCCTGTACCTGGCGCGGACGCTCCAGAAGAAACTCAGCCGGGGCATGAGCTTTTTCACCGGAATAGAAGTCAAAAAAGTGAACGTAAAAATCGATGAGGTATTGCTTTGAATATAAGCTCCGCGTGGGAGGAACTGAGGGCACGGGTGGCGGCGTGCGACAGGTGCGGGTTGAGCCTCACCAGGACTAACGTGGTGTTCGGGCAGGGTTCCGTCGAAACCCCGATAGTCTTTGTGGGCGAGGGGCCCGGGGCCGACGAGGACGCGCAAGGGCTCGCCTTTGTGGGCAAGGCCGGTCAGCTTTTGACCAAGATACTGTCGGCCGGAGGGATATCTCGGGACGAGGTCTTTATCGCCAACGTGGTGAAGTGCCGCCCGCCCGGCAACAGGCTTCCGTCCGCGGAGGAAATGATGCGCTGCGGGGATCACCTGGAGGCGCAACTGTTGCTGCTGAGGCCCAGGATTCTGGTGTGCCTGGGAGCCACGTCGGCCAAATGGATACTTAAGACCACGGAGTCAATCAGCTCCATCAGGGGACGATGGTTCGAGTGGAGGGGAATAGAGGTTTTTCCGATGTTCCACCCCAGTTACCTTCTGCGCGACGAATCCCGGAAAAAGGGAAGCCCGAAGGAACTTACGTGGCAGGACGTCCGGGCGCTCAAAGAGCGGCTGGACGCATACAGAAAGGAGGGGAACGCGTGTCCCGACCGGAACAGAACAACTTTGTCCTGAGAGCCTTCAGCGGGACGGCTGTCGTCTTCGGCATCATGGGAGGCATCTATCAGGGCGGCTGGATGTGGTTTATGGTGGTGTCGGTGCTGTCGCTCCTGTCGCTGGCGGAGTATTACCGCCTCTTGTCCACCCAGTTCAAAGTTTCGCGCGGGATAGGATACATCTCCGCCCTGGCCGTGATTTTTTCTTCCGCGGAAGGAGTGAGGCCCGTTTCCATCGTCATAATCCTCTCCCTTACCGTCTACTCGATAATGATGCTTGAAATGGTCCGCCGCCAGATATCGGGGGGCAGCCTGGCCATATTGAACACGGGAGGAACCCTGTCGGGAATTTTATTTATAATCGTGCCGTGGACATGCCTGATTTTGCTGCGCAACATGCCCACCGGCCGCCTGCTTCTTGTCGCCCTTTTTGCCTGCACCTGGAGCTGCGACGTGGCGGCGTACCTGGTGGGAACGAGGTGGGGCAGGACGCTCCTGTGCGAGAAAGTAAGCCCCAACAAAACCTGGGAGGGCTTTATCGGCGGCGCGCTGGGCAGCGTGCTGATGATTGCCATGATAATATACTTTCAGGAGCAGCCTCCGTTTCCGTTGTTTCTGATAGGCGTCGTATGCGCGTTCGCCGGGCAGTTCGGCGATTTGGCCGAGTCGCTGGTCAAGCGCGAAACCGGGGTCAAGGAATCCGGCAGCATCATACCGGGACACGGCGGCGCGCTGGACCGGTTCGACAGTATTCTCATAAACAGCCTTTTGACTTATCTCATCTTCGGAGTATTCCTGGAATGAGCAGAATCCTAAAGAGCGTGGCGGTTATAGGAGCCACGGGAAGCGTCGGTTCGTCGGTTCTTGACGTATGCCGCAATCACAGGGACAAATTGAGGGTCGTGTCCCTGGCCGCGGCTAAGGACGCCGAAAAACTGGGCCGCCTGTCGGAGGAGTTCGGAGCCGGGAAACTTTGCCTGGCCGAACGGGACGCGGCAAAACGGCTGCGATACCCTGAACAGGCGCTTATAGGCGCGGCTGGACTCAAAGAGCTGGTTCAGGACCCGGATGTGGATCACGTGGTCTTCGCGTCCTCCGGCACGGCGGCCATAGAGGCGCTGCAAACGGCTTTGAAAGCCGGTAAAGAGGTCTCCCTGGCAAACAAGGAGAGCATAGTTGTGGGCGGAGCGTGGGTAATGCCTCTGGTGCAGGGGCGTGACCAACTCCGCCCCCTGGACAGCGAGCACAACGCGATATGGCAGTGCCTCCACGCAGAAAGCTCCCCCCCGCGCAAAATCTACCTGACGGCGTCGGGAGGCCCGTTCCGCGGATGGAGCCTGGAGGACATGAGAAAGGTCACGCCGGAGATGGCGCTGAAACACCCGGTATGGGACATGGGGGCAAAGATAACGATTGACAGCGCCACCCTCATGAACAAGGGGATAGAGCTGATCGAGGCCATGTTCCTTTTCGATCTGGCTCCCGGCCGGGTTGAGGCCCTGGTTTCTCCGGGTTCGTTTGTTCACGGGCTTGTTGAACTGGAGGACGGGTGCGTCAAAATGTTGGCCGGTGAGCCGGATATGCGCCTTCCGGCGTCGTCTTGCCTGTTCTGGCCCGAGCGTCTGTCGCCGAACGCCGCTTTCCCCAGACCTGTTCTGGTCGGCAAAACCGTCTCCTTCGACCCGGTGGACGAAGCGCGTTTCCCCGCGCTCAGGCTGGCGAAGGAGGCCATGATAAAGGGAGGCGCGTATCCGGCCCTTCTGGTGGGAGCGGACGAGGCGGCCGTCGATCGGTTCCTGAAAAGGGATATACCGTTCACGGCTATTCCCGAGGCGGTGGAGGAGACGATGGCGTCCTGGTCCGGCCCTCCCCCCCGTTCCCTGAGCGAGGCGCTGGATGTTTTGGAATGGGGAAGAACGCGCTGCGACGCCATATGCGACGCAAAAGCGCGATAAATTACATTATCGAGGAGATACGTTAAAATGGCAAGTTTGGGGTCGTTCGCGGTGAGTTTCGTGTCGTTCCTGATAGTGATAGGGCTGTGCGTCCTGGTTCACGAGCTGGGGCACTTCATAACGGCATGGCTGCTTGGGGTTCAGGTTCATGAGTTTGCCCTGGGCATGGGACCGGCTTTGAAGCAGATAAGAAGGACGGACAAAAGCGGCAGATACCATACTCTCTGGTCTTTGCGCGCCATCCCCTTCGGAGGCTTCTGCCGCCTGGCCGGTATGACCAGCGTGGGAGAGGGAGAGGATGAGGACGACGATCCCGTCGTTCCCGGCATGGGCTTCAACGAACAGCCGGCGTGGAAGCGCTTTTTCATACTGTTCAACGGGTCGGTCGGCAACGTCCTGCTGGCTTTTGTTTTGACTATGGCGTTTTTGTGCGGGTACGGCGTGCCGAACATGCGCGACACCCGGATAGGGACTCTGATGGATGGCTTCCCCGCCCAGAAGGCCGGTTTTCAGGCGGGAGACCGTATTCTGGAGGTCAACGGCACGCGGGTTTCGGAGTGGCGCGAGATGTCCGTCAAGCTGCGCGAGGCCGCCGCGGAGGGCGACGTTATCTTCACGGTCGAGAGAGGGGATGTGACGTTCAATATCACGGCGTCCATTCCGTTCAGCGAGGCTCACGGCTATCCCATGCTGGGGATAACTCCCGCGCTGGCGCGTTATCCCATTCATGAAGGGCTGAAAAACGCCGTGGGTTACACCAAAGACTTGACGATTATGATGCTCAGGAGCATATGGGGGTTGATCGCCGGGAAGCAGGAGGTTGACGTGACCGGCCCCGTCGGCATAGCGTCCATGTCGGGCAGAGCCATGCGCGACGGCCCGTGGAGCTTCATAACCTTCCTGGCGCTCATAAGCCTGAACCTCGGCCTCCTGAACCTGCTGCCGTTCCCGGCCCTGGACGGCGGGCGCATCATCTTCGTGCTTCTGGAGATGGTCTTACGGCGCCGCCTGCCCGAAAAGGTCGAGAACTGGATTCACACGGCCGGGTTTGTGCTGCTGATATCCCTGATGATATTCGTCACCTGGAAGGACATATACAACCTGTTTTTCGTGGAATGAAGCGAAGCGTTAGAATAGGAACTCTCGGCGTCGGCGGGGGAGCCCCCGTCCGCGTCGAGAGTATGCTTAAAGAGGATATCCGGGAGAGGGAAAAATGCCTTGCCCAATGCGAGCGCCTTCTGGAAGAGGGATGCGAACTGGCGCGCGCGGCGCTGCCGTCCGCCGACCTGGCTGAACCCCTGGCATGGCTTAACGAACGTACGTCCCTTCCGTTGATGGCGGACATACACTTCGACCCGTCCATAGCCGTGGCCGCTATGAAGGCCGGCTGTTCAAGCGTACGCATCAACCCGGGCAACATGCCCAAACACAAACTGTCCGAGATGATCGCCGCCGCCGGGGACCTTGGCGTTGTCATACGGATAGGGGCCAACGCGGGTTCGCTTTCGGCGCGTCACAGGGCGGAGGCAAAGGGAGATACGGCGAAGGCCCTTCTCATAGCTGTCCGGGAACAGGCGGATTTGCTCCTGGACAGCGGTTTTTCCGACGCCGCCATGATCCTATCCGCCAAAAGCTCGTCGGTTGGGGATACGGTGAGGGCCAACGCGCTCATAGCCGGAGAATATCCCGGCCTGCCGCTCCATATCGGAATTACGGAGGCCGGCCCGGGAGACGGGGGAATCATAAAAAGCGCCGTCGGCATTGCGGCCCTCTTGCAGCAGGGCATAGGCGACACCATACGGGTTTCTCTGACGGACGAGCCGGAGCGGGAAGTAAGGGCTGGCTACGAGATACTGAAGGCGCTGGGGCTGCGCAAGCGGGGCGTTGACCTGATATCGTGCCCGACGTGCGGCCGACGCAGAACCGACGTGAAAAACCTGCTGAAACTGGTGGAGCCGATGCTCTCCGGTTTGCCGGACGGCACGACGGTCGCCGTAATGGGCTGCGAGGTCAACGGCCCACAGGAAGCCAAGTCCGCACATTTCGGTATCGCGGGAGCCCCCGTCGGCGCTGTGCTGTTCAAAGAGGGAAAAGTGGCGGGGGAATACGCCTTCGACGACCTCCCCGCGGTTCTGCCGAAGTTTTTCTCGTTTATATAAAAATATAAATTTATATTTTTGAAAGGAGCGGTTGTCCATGCCGGTGAACCTTAAAGGGAGAAGTTTCCTGACGCTTTTGGATTTTACGCCTGAGGAGATAGCGTACCTTCTGGATTTGTCCGCGGACCTGAAGGCTAAAAAACGCGCCGGGATCAGGGGGACGGCCCTGGCGGGCAAGAACGTGGCCCTTCTGTTCGAGAAGGCGTCTACGCGTACGCGCTGCGCCTTTACCGTGGCCTGCGTCGACGAAGGCGCGCACCCCGAATTTTTGGGGAAAAACGACATTCACCTGGGAGGCAAGGAGGACGTCAGGGACACGGCGCGGGTTCTGGGGAGGCTGTTCGACGGAATAGAGTACCGCGGTTTCGAGCAGAGCCTGGCCGAGGAACTGGCGCGGTGGGCCGGCGTGCCGGTATGGAACGGGCTGACGGACGCGGATCACCCAACGCAGGTTCTGGCCGACCTGCTGACCATGCAGGAAAACTTCGGCAAACAGCTCAAGGGGCTCTCCATCACGTATGTGGGCGACGGGCGGAACAACGTGGCCAGCGCCCTGATGACAGGCTGCGCGAAAATGGGCGTGAACTTCGTGATAGGCTCCCCCAAAGAGCTCTTTCCTACCCCGGCTTTTGTGGACAAATGCAAGGGCGCGGCGGAGGCAAGCGGCGCGGAGATAAGGATAACGGACGACCCCAGGGCCGCGGTCAAGGGCGCCGACGCGATTTACACCGACGTATGGGTCTCCATGGGGGAAGAAGACCAAAAAGAAACACGCGTCAAACTGCTGACCCCGTATCAGGTGAACGCCGCCCTCATGAAAGCCTCGGGCAAGCCGTCCACGATCTTCCTGCACTGCCTTCCGGCGGTCAAGGGCAGCGAGGTCACGGAAGACGTCTTCGAGTCTCCCGCGTCAAAAGTGTTCGACGAGGCCGAGAACCGTATGCACACTATAAAGGCCGTCATGATCGCCACGATAGGAAACATATAAAATGGCGGAAACCAGAGTCTTCAAATGCGCCGAGTGCTCGCATACGTTCGGGCAGGACGCCTGCCGCCCCTCCCTGCGCTGCCCGGAATGCCGGGGCAAAACGCTGATGCTTCTGGAAGGCCCGTCGCTGAAGGGCTCCAAGAACTGCGGCGGCAACTGCGGCTCGTGCTCGTGCGGATGCCGTTGAGCCGAAAGGAGCGCTGCGAATGCAGGCAACGGAAGGAGCGGAGATCATGACAAACGAACAGTGGTTTGGGGTATTGCGTATGGTGGTGAAGATCATAAAGCGCTGCGAGACGACAGAGGAAGCGGTCAGGGAGATTGAGGATCTGCTTCAGGGAGATAAAAACTACGAGGGCAAGAGAGACAAACCGGAAAACTAGAAGACTGGAAACGCAAATCGGCTCCCGGCGAAAAGCTGGGAGCCGTTGTTTTTAATCTGCCTGGTCTTCGCTACGCAGGTTTAGCGTCGGGTTTGCCGGTATCGGATTTACCGGTATCGGACTTGGCGGTGGAATCAGGTTTGCTGCTGTCGGGTTTGTCGGGATAAACCCTGTGCGGCGCCGTTTGAATCGCCCTTTCCGCGGCGGCGAGCGCGTCCGTCGCCAGGGTGTTGCGAATTACGTGCTTTATCGACAGGATGTTGGCGGCGCTCATTGACAACTCGTCAATTCCCAAACCGATCAAAACGGCGGTGGCGTTTTTGTCTCCCCCCAGCTCCCCGCAGATGCCTACCCACTTCCCGTGCTGGTGGGCTACTTCCGCCACGTGCTTTATCAGCCGCAGAACGGCGGGGTGCATGGGGTTATACCGGGCGGCGATCCTGTCGTTGTTGCGGTCCACCGCCAGAGTATACTGCGTCAGGTCGTTGGTTCCTATGCTGAAAAAGTCTACCCCCCGGACAAGCTGATCCGCCAGGAGCGCGGCGGAAGGGACTTCTATCATAACGCCGACCGGAACCTGAGAGTTGAAAGGTATCCCCTCTTTTTCCAGTTCCTCTTTTGCCTCGTCCAGAACCGCGTTGGCCGCTTCCAGATCCTGCAGGTCGGAGATCATGGGATACATGATGTGGACATTTCCGTAGGCGCTCGCGTGCAGCAAAGCCCTCAACTGAGTTTTGAACAGGTCTTTTCTGTCAAGGCAGAGACGTATGCCGCGCAGCCCCAGAAATGGATTCATCTCCGGCGGGATCGGGATGTAGGAAATTTCCTTGTCCCCTCCGACGTCCAGCGTCCTGATGACGACCCCGTGGGGGGCAAATTTCTGCGCGACTTCGCGATAAGCCTGAAACTGCGTCTCCTCGCTGGGAGGAGCGTCGCATTCGACAAAATAAAGCTCGGTACGGAACAGCCCCACGCCCTCGGCCCCGGACTCGGCGGCTTCGTCGCAGCCCTCCACCGAGTTTAGGTTGATGGCGAGCTGTATTTTTCGGGAACCGTCGCTTGTAACCGACGGCAGGTCTTTTATGTTCGTCAGCTCGTCAAGGAAGCGCAGATGCGCCTCGCGCTTTTCCCTGTACTCCCGATCCGTCGCCTCGTCGGGGTTGCGTATCACTATCCCCGTTTCCCCGTCCACGATGACGCGGTCGCCGTCTTGAAACGCGCTCAAAACCTCCTGCACGCCCAGACACGCCGTTATTCTCAGACTTTTGGCCATAATCGCTATATGCGCCGTGGGGGTTCCCGTCTCGGCTACGATGGCCGCCACCTTTCCTCTGGCGCATTCAACCAGGTCGGAAGGGGTGAACTCGTGGGCAACTACTATGCGTCCCTCGCCCATGGACGCGATGGAGGGCCTGTCCTGTCCTGAAATAGCGAGAAGAACCTGCCCGCCCAGGTCTTTGATGTCTACGCCGCGCTCCTTGAGAATAGGGTCGTCAAGCGAGGATAATTGCTGAAAGTACATTTGCGTAACGGTGTCCACGGCGTGGGCGGCGTTTTTATGCTCGTCCCGGATCAGCTCGATGATTTCGTTGGCATATTCCTCGTCTCCCAGAATGGTCAGGTGCGCTTCGAGAATTTCCGCCGTTGCCGCGTGCCCTCGGCTCTTTGAATCCGCGATGTTTGAACTGATCTTCTCCTTCACGGACTGCATGGCTTTCTCGAAAAGCTCTGTTTCTTCCGTTACCTTATCTTCGCTTATGGGAGCCGTGTCGACCGCGGTCTGTACAGGATGGAGGCAAATCGCCTCGCCTAGCTGAAATCCAGGAGAAGCGGCGATTCCTTTGAAGGTCTCCATCTGTCAGGACTCTCCTGTTCCTTCGTTAAAATTATTCTCGAACAGCTCTCCCACAGCGGCCATCAATTCTCCTTCGTCTTCGCCGTCGCAGACAACGTTGACGGTCTTTCCCCCGGTTATTCCCCCAGACATGAGCTTAAGGACGCTTTTTGCGTTTACCTTCTTACCGTCACATTCCAAGGTAATGCTGGACTTGAATTTTTTCGCTGTCTCGACCAAAACGGAAGCGGGCCTGGCATGAAGGCCAGTAGGATTGTTTATTACGTACTCTTTGGAAATCAATACGATCAATCCTCCTCAAAAGGCAAATTTTTAACGGATTATAGCACGAAAATGATTTTCCGCACTAATTGAGTGAAGTTAAGTTATAATTTCTCAAAACAGGGGTGCGCAACGCAGAACGCAAAAGGAGAGGATTGTATGGCGTCAACAACGGCAGGGGAAATGTCCGTGCTGAAAAAAATACTCCATTACTCGGACATAGGTGTGGCCCTTCTGATGGTGCTTGTCGTCGTCATGATGGTCATCCCTCTGCCGACGCTGCTGATCGACATCCTGCTGGCCTGCAACATAACGCTTGGCGTGATGGTTCTTCTCATAACTTTTTACGTAAAGCGCGCCCTCGAGTTATCGGTCTTCCCAACCCTGCTGCTCATCGTCACGCTTTTCCGCATAGCGTTGAACGTGTCCACGACGCGCCTTATTCTGTTGTATGGCGACGCCGGGAACATCATAGCGGCCTTCGGGTCGTTCGTGGTCGGGGGAAATTACGTGGTGGGCGCCGTCATCTTTCTTATCCTGGTGATCATCCAGCTTGTGGTCATAACGAAGGGCGCCGAGCGCGTGGCCGAGGTCGCGGCGCGTTTCACGCTGGACGCCATGCCGGGCAAGCAGATGGCGATAGACGCGGATCTGAACTCCGGCCTGATAGATGAGGAAGGGGCCAAAGAACGCAGAAGAGACATTCAGCGCGAGGCGGATTTTTACGGCGCTATGGACGGCGCGTCCAAGTTCGTGAAGGGGGACGCCATCGCCGGGCTTCTGATAACCGTCATCAACGTCGTGGGAGGAATTGCCATAGGCGTCTTCCAGAGGGGGATGACGGCGGGGGACGCCGCCAGGGTATACACCCTTCTGACGGTCGGCGACGGGCTGGTGTCCCAGATACCGGCTTTGCTTTTTTCCACGGCGACGGGCGTAATAGTATCCCGCGCCGCCGCCACATCCGACCTGGGACAGGATCTGGTGGGGGCGTTCACCAAATATCCCCGTCCCCTTTACATAGGCTCGGGACTTCTGTTTGCGCTGGCTATCATACCCGGGCTTCCAACCGTTCCCTTCGTGCTGCTGGGAGCTTCGATAGGCACTATGGGTTACATGGTGGAGCGCGAGGGCACGGTTCAGGAAATCGAAGCGGCCGAAAAGCAGCAGCAGCAAAGCGCGGGAAAGGGAAGCCCTCCGGGCGCGCCGCAGGCCCCGGGAGCCCCTCGCTCCGACGCCCAGGCGGGCGCTTCCCCGGCGTCCCCCGAAGAGGTCATGCGGCTTCTTACGGTGGAACCGATGGAGGCCGAGATCGGATACGCTATAATTCCCCTTGTGGACCCGGCTCAGGGCGGGGACATGCTGGAGCGCATCGGAACCATACGCAAGCAGATGGCGGTGGAACTCGGCCTCGTAGTTCCGCCTATACGCATCCGCGACAACATACAGATCAAGCCGACGGAGTACGTGTTGAGGGTGAAGGGGGCGGAAGCGGGCCGGGGGGAACTTCTGCCGGATCACTATCTGGCCATGAACACCGGCGCCGTGGAGGAGGATCTGGTCGGCATCCCCACGACCGAACCGGCGTTTGGGCTGCCCGCGCTCTGGATCTCCCCCGACCTGCGGGACAAGGCGGAGTCAATGGGCTATACGGTGGTTGACGCTCCCTCCGTTCTTGCGACGCATTTGTCGGAAGTCATAAAGAAAAACGGGGCCGAGCTGCTGACGCGGCAGGAAGTTCAGAAATTGACGGAAATGGTGAAGGAAAACGCCCCGGCGGTTGTGGAAGACCTTATGGCCTCGCTTTCGCTCGGGGAGATACAAAAGGTTTTGCAGAACCTTATCCGCGAACAGGTTCCGATACGCGACCTCGTAACGATATTCGAGGCGCTGGCCGATTACGGCAAGCTGTCGCGCAGCGTCGATTTTCTTACGGAACGGGCGCGGGAGTCCCTGGGACGCTTGATATCTTTGAAGATTCAGGCCGACGGCGTCATCACCGTGGCCACTCTGTCCCCAAACTGGGAGCAGAAGATAATGGCGGCAATGGACGGGGATCTGGCGCGAGGGTGGCAGCTCAACCTCGACCCCCGCGAGGTGCAGAAGATGATAAGCTCCATTTCCAGGGCCATTGACGACATGGTGATCAAAAACATGACGCCGGTGCTTTTGGTGCACCCCAATGTCCGCCTGATAGTCAGGCGTTTGATTGAGGGGTCATTATCCAGCGTTTTTGTGGTATCTTATAATGAAATTGCCAGTGGAGTTCAAATCAAGACGGTGGGAATGGTGGAATAAATGCGGGTGCTCAATCAGATTACCTTTGAAGCCAAAGATGACGCGGAGGCGCTGAAGCTGGCCGGCGAGCGCCTGGGCAAAGACGCCGTCATTTTATCCACCCGCGTCGTTCGGGTGGGCGGTTTCATGGGTCTCTTCCAGCGCCACGTCCTCCAGGTATCGGCCGGAATTTTACAGGACGAAAGCAAGCCCGAAAAAAAAGAAAAAGACAACGACGCGGCGGCCAAAGAGAGGCTGGTGGCTTTTCAAAAGCTCCTGGAGTTCAAGCAGGCCACGGAACCGCGGGGAGGCGGCGGAGAAACTCAGGAAGCGGCGTATCGGGGGCAGCAGCCTATACTTCCGACCGGGGTTGGCCCGGCCGGGGCGGCTCCAGCCGGGGGCGGGGCGGCGAAGATCATCTATTCTCCGGCAGGCGTCGGGGCCGGAGTCAAAAACCCCAGAGAATTCGACAGCGTCCACATTTCTCAGGCCGGGTTGGCCAATGCCGCGGAGGCGCAGGTTTCGCCGGGTGAGAACGGAGACGCCGAGACTTTAAGGCTGAGAGAAGAAGTCGACCATCTGACGAAGCGGCTGGACACGATATTGAAACACCTCGAAAGCCCGGCGCAGGGTCCTTTAACGCAGGGACCTTCAATTGCGCCCGTAAACGATAAATTCGAGCCGGGGCTGATGGGCGTCACGCCGGCGGCGCCCGCGCAGGTCGGAGGCATGGAGGACGTTTATCAGCGGCTTGTTTCTTCGGAAATGGAACCGAATTACGCGCTCTCGCTTGTTCAGGAATATAAGGGGAACAATGTGCGCGAACCTTTCGCGAAATGGCTCGAGTCCAGGATAAAGTGCGCGGCCGATACCTCTCCCAACGCGCTGGGCGGGAAAAAGATAATGCTGTTCGGTCCCACCGGCGCCGGAAAAACCACTACCATCGCCAAACTGGCCGCTATTCAGGCGCTTTGGGAACATAAAAACGTCCTTTTGCTGACCAGCGATACCTACAGGATAGCCGCCGTGGATCAGCTCAGAACTTACGCAAAAATACTGGGAGTGCCCATAGAGGTTATTTTCGAGGTGGAGAATTTTACCCGTATTCTGGCCGAGCACGAAAACGCCGAGCTTATTTTGCTGGACACGGCGGGGCGGGGTCAAAAAGACCGCAAAAACCTGGAAGCCTTCGAGACGCTGCACAAAGTTTTCAAACCCGACGCCGTACACCTCGTTCTGGCCGCCAACATGAAGTACAAAGACATGCTGGACGTGGTGGAGCGTATGTCGGGTGTGCCGATTTCCCACGTGATTTTTACGAAGCTCGACGAGACCGTCAGCTACGGGCCTATATTCAACCTGGTCAAGTCGCTGGATCTGCCGGTTTCTTTCTTTACCACCGGGCAAAACGTGCCTAACGACATAGAAGTGGCTTCAGGGGCGCGTTTGGCCGGCCTGCTGATGGGCGACGAAGTCAGGAGCGCCGCACCGTGAGCCGCAGCGCGACACTTTCCGATCAGGCCGGGGAACTGAGGCGTATCGTAGAACGGCAGAAGCAGAAGGGCAAAAGTTTCGGCAATTTGAAAACCCTTACGGTTCTCAGCGGAAAGGGGGGGGTGGGCAAGAGCAACATATCCATAAACCTGGCTTGCGCCATGGCGGAACAGGACAAGAAAATCGTGCTTCTGGACGCCGATTTGGGGTTGGCTAACCTTGACATGCTCTGTGGAATCACGGCAAAATATAACCTGTCCCATCTGATTGACGGCAGTAAAAGACTGGAAGACGTCTTAGTGTCGCTGGAGAACAATATATGGATGCTGCCCGGAGGTTCCGGGATCAAGGAACTGGCGGATCTGGACGAGGGGCAGTTGGTGGAACTAATAGACAACGTGGGGTTTCTCGAAGACAGGGCCGACGTCCTGCTTGTGGACACCGGCGGCGGAATTCACAAATCCGTGCTGTCTTTCGCGTCCGCGGCGGATACCGTGGTTTTGGTAACCACCCCGGAGCCCACCGCCATACGGGATGCCTACGGCATTTTGAAAGCGCTGAAGAACTCGGGCGAAAGCAGGGAAAAGAAGGACATAGTTTTTGTAGTCAATATGGCCAACAGCGAACGTGAGGGGCAGGAAGTGGCAAACAGGCTCAAAACGGCGGCCAGTCAGTTTTTGGAACTGCCGGTAAGCTATATAGGCTGTATACTTAAAGACTCTTTTGTCGAACAGGCGGTGCGCGTGCGAAAACCTTTCTACAGGCTTTTCCCGGACTCTCCGGCCGCCAAGTGCGTCAGATCGATTGTGGGTACGCTGTCATCCGCCGCTCCGCGCGGGGATTTCGCAGGCGTGGGCCAGCCCAGGGGGTTGAAGGCGTTTTTTTATCGTCTGGCCCGCGGATATTTCGTCGGGAGATGAGCCATGCCGCAGGAAACCGAAGAAGCGCGTAAACTGCTGGACAATTTGATTGGCTCCAGGATAGAGCTGGTGATAACGTCGGGGCTTTATAAGGGAAGTTACAATTCGACCCTGGAAGAACTTGAGGACGGCCTGGCGGGGGTGTATCATCCCACGCTCAAAGGAGCTTTTTTGCCGGCTTTGCGCGGTACGTCGCTTTTGATGAAAATCGAGACGCCCAATTGCATATATCAGGCCGACACGGTGGCGAGCCGCAGTTCCTTAAACGTGGCGATTCCGCTTTTGTGGCTGAAGCTCGTAACGCCGCTGGAGAAACTGCAGCGCAGAATGTTCGTAAGGGTGCCGACCTCCATAAGCGCGAACGCTTTTTTCCTTGGAGGCCCGGAAATGGAGGATCTACCGGCGGATGCCGTTTTGCCTCCAAGCGAGTGGTTTTCGGTGCGCATATCCGACATCAGCCTTGGCGGCATTGGGCTTTCGCTGAAAGAAAACCTTGTTCCTTATTGCCTTGAGGGCGGCCGTTATCTTTTGTCAATGAAAATTGGAGGCAACTCCTTTTTTATAGTGGGAAAGCTCGTAAAAATATTGGGGAAGAAAACAAGCAATACCGTGGTTGGTTTCGCTTACGAGAGTTTGTCCGTTTCCGCCGAAAAAATCATGGGCGGCTACATTCGGCAGCAGGAATTGATGACGCGAGGATAATTTCATGGACGGATCGAAAATCAAGGTTCTCATTGTTGACGACTCGGCGTTGATGCGGAAAATGCTGGAAGATATCCTTTCTTCCGACCCGCGCATCAAGGTTGTGGGAATTGCCAGAGACGGGGTGGACTGCCTGGGGAAAATCAGGCAGCTATCCCCCGACGTGATAACTCTCGACGTGGAAATGCCCAACAAGGATGGGCTTTCCACCCTGGAGGAAATAATGAAAACCAACCCCATCCCGGTCATAATGGTCAGCAGCCTGACCAAGGAAGGGGCGCAGACCACGCTCAAGGCACTGTCTCTTGGGGCTCTGGACTTTGTGCCGAAACCGTCCGGCGCAATTTCGCTCAACCTGAAAGAGGTCAGCGCGGAACTCATCTCCAAAGTGGTGGCGGCCAAAAGCGCGCACGTCCGCACTATGGGCGCCGCGGTTGCCCGCAGCCCGGAGTCCCGGCCGGCGAGCGTCAAAAAAGGGAAAAGGGATATAATCGCCATAGCGGCTTCCACGGGCGGCCCCATGGCTTTGCAGCAGCTATTGACCTGCCTGCCGGGAAATTTCCCCGTCCCTATCGTCATAACTCAGCATATGCCGAAAGACTTTACGGCCTCTTTCGCGAAAAGGCTGAGTTCGCTCTCCAAAATCAAGGTTCTGGAGGCCGAGGAGGGAATGGATTTGAAGTCGGGGCACGCGTACGTCGCCCCCGGGGGGAGTCACCTGCTGATAAAGCGGCGCCCGAACAGAACGCCGTATTGTGGATTGTCAGACGCGCCTCCGGTGTTGTCTGTCAAGCCTTCTGCTAATATAATGTTTCTAAGTATCGTGGATGAATACGGAGGCAATGTGGTCGCGGTCATCCTGACCGGCATGGGGCGGGACGGCGCTGAAGGAGCTACCGAACTCCGCGCCAGGGGCGCTTACGTTATCGCGGAATCGCAGGAAACCTGCGTGGTGTACGGTATGCCGAAGGCTGCCGTGGAGGCGGGGGCGGTGGATGAACTTCTCCCTTTAACCGATATTCCTGATGCGCTTTTGAGAAGCGTAAAAGGATAAAATGAACTAAAATGGTAACAAAACGTTTTGGAATTTACGAGTTTGGGGATGGTAAACCATGACTGAGATGGATGTGAACCAGTACCTGGGCGCTTTTTTGGATGAAGCGGGCGATAACCTGCAAAGGTTGGATGACCTTCTGCTGGCGCTGGAAAAAAATACCACCGATATTGACGTCATCAACGAAATTTTTCGCTCCGCCCATACCCTGAAGGGTATGTCGGCGACGATGGGTTTCGAAAAAATGGCGGCGTTGACGCACGCTCTGGAAGACCGCCTGGACACGGCCCGAAAGGGAGTTCATCACCTCGATGATTCCGACATGAACATTATGTTTATGTCTTTGGACACCATGCAGGCCATGGTGGACTCGATCAGAGGCGGCGGCACGGAGGCCCACATGGATGTTTCCGAACTGGTGACGGCCCTGCGCAACCTGGACTTGAACGGCGCGCAAAAAGAGCAGGCGGAGTTCGACGAACAGGCGGAAGCCGACGTTATCAACCATTTGTCCAGGCAGGAAAAAGAATGGATGACCGAAGCCGCCAAAATGGGCAAAGCAATCTACGCAATTCACGTTTTCCTGAGCGAAAGCTGCCTTTTGAAGGCGGCCCGCGCTTACATGGTGGTCAACCGGCTTGAGGAAATGGGGGACATCGTCAAAACGGAGCCATCCATCGAAGCGCTGGAAAACGAGGATTTCGCGCTTGATTTTATGGTATTCCTCGCTTCTGAACAAGAAGCCGATGAGATTAAAAACACAATTTTTAAGATCAGCGACGTAGCGGAGGTCAAATTGGAGGAACTGAAGCAAAGCGACGCGGAAGCTGCCGGCGCGGAACCCCAAGAACCCCAGGAGAAAGCCGCCGACCCCAGCCCGCAAACGGTAAAAGCGCCCGAACCGCTTCACCCCGTGCCCCACCCGGTTGTGCCCCCTCCAAAGGCGGACGCCAAGAAAGCCAACCAGACCGTGCGCGTCGATATCGGCCGCCTGGACAAGCTGATGAGCCTTGTCGGGGAGTTGGTGATAGGCCGCGCCCGCGTGGAAAGGCTTGTGCAGGAAGCGCGCCTCCGCGAATTCGACGAGCCTTTGTCCCAGTTGGGCAGAATTTCCGGAGACATTCAGGAACTTGTCACAAAGCTGCGCATGGTTCCGGTATCCTTTACCTTTGACCGTTTCCCCAGGCTGATACGCGATATGTCCAAAACTCTGGGAAAAGAAGTGGAACTCTACCTCGAAGGGCAGGAAACCGAGCTTGACCGCACGGTGATAGACGAGATAGGGGATCCCATGGTTCACCTGATCCGAAATTCGCTCGACCACGGCATCGAAACGCGGGAGGAGCGCCGCGCCAAAGGCAAGCCGGAAAAAGGAACGCTCAAAATCTCCGCCTACCAGGAGGGCAGCGGAGTAATCATAGAGGTATCGGACGACGGCAGCGGGATAGACCCGGCGCTGGTGAAGCAGAAAGCCATAGAGCGCGGCATGATGAACGAAGAGGAAGCCGTGGCCATGTCGGACGAGGAAGCGATACAGCTTGTCCTGCTGCCGGGGTTCAGCCTGGCGCCGGTCGTCACCGACCTGTCGGGGCGCGGAGTCGGCATGGACGCGGTGAAAACCAAAGTTGAAGGGCTGGGGGGGCAGTTGGATCTCGTCTCCAAGTATGGATTGGGGACCAACGTCTACGTTCGCCTGCCGCTTACCCTGGCCATAGTGCTGTCGCTCCTTATCAAAGTGGGAGACGAGACGTATGCCATTTCCCTGGAGAACGTGGAGGAGACTATTCTGGTCAAGCGTGAGAACATCAAGACCGTACACGGCTCACCGGCAACGCTCCTGCGCGGGGAAGTGCTTTCTTTGAGCGATCTCGGCGACGTTCTGTGCACCGACGTGGAGGAGTCCAACCGCGACGAATACCCGGTGGTGGTCGTCAAAATAGGCAAAAACAAGATAGGGTTTATAGTAGACGAGCTGATCGGCCAGCAGGAAATAGTCATAAAATCTCTGGGGCGCTTCCTTTCCAAAATCAAAGGCATAGCGGGCGCCACGATTCTTGGAGACGGCAACGTCGCTCTGATACTTGACGTGGCTTCTTTGTACACCAAAGGATAACGGAGAACGGTATATACTTATGTTGGATCTGAGTTCCTTCAACTATTTGCAGCTTGACGCCATCAAGGAAGTGGGCAACATCGGGACGGGCAACGCCGCGACGGCCCTGTCCCAGCTTTTGTCCTGCATGATCGATATGGACGTCCCCAAGGCTGATTTGGTTTCCATTTATTCCATAGCGGATTATTACGGAGACCCTGACACCCCTGTGGCGGCGGTTTTTGTGCGTTCTTTGGGAGAATTCGGGTGCAGTTTGATATTCATACAAAACGAAGAAGACGCCAACCTGATGGTGGATCTTCTGCTGAAACAGCAATTTGGAGGTTACATGCCGGAGGATTTGCCGCAGGAGATGATCGACAGCGCCATTGCCGAGGTGGGCAACATAATCCTGAGTTCTTTTTTGAACGCTATAAACCTGCTGATAGGAACCCGGCATCAAATTACGCCGCCGGGCGTTGCCCATGACATGCTGGCTTCGATTATGGACGTTGTGGTCGCTATTTTCGGCCAGATGGGAGATATGGCGGTGTTGGTCAACACCGAGCTGCGAGTTGGAGGACCGGGCAAAAGCGAGCAGGACATCTCCGGAAACATAGTGATGTTGCCCGACCCTGACGCGCTGGAACTTCTTTTGAGAAAGTTGCAGGTTCTGTAGCATGGAAAACGCTTACCATGTGGGTATGGCTGATTTGGTTGTGGTCAGCGCTCCCGCCAAACTCATAACTCTTGGCCTGGGATCGTGCATTGGCCTGGTGATTTTCGACTCCGTGGCTAAGATAGCGGGGATGGCGCATATTATGCTGCCCGACAGCCACGGTTCAAAAGGGGGCGAAAAAGTAGGAAAATTTGCGGATACCGCTGTCCCCGCGGTGGTGGACGAGATGATAAAAAAAGGCGCGTCGAAGACCCGCATGAAAGCCAAAATAGCGGGGGGCGCTCAAATGTTCGCGCTGCCGGGTACTCCTACCGACTTTTTAGCGGTGGGTTCACGCAACATCAAAGAAACTACGGCAATTCTGGCCAAGCTGGGGATACCGCTGGTATCGTCGGACACCGGAGGAAACAAGGGCAGGACGGTGGAATTTTCGACCACGACCTGGATGTTGGCGATAAAAACTTTGGGCAAGAAGGAAATGTCGGAGATATAAATTCAGAAGGGGGGATATCCTTGGGGCTTGAAATTCCGGACGCCGAACTTTGGAGCGCATATGCGGCTGCCCCCACCGATGAGCACAAGGAAAGAATAGTAAAAAGATATCTCCCTCTCATAAAATATGTGGTAGGCAGAATGGCTGTTTCCGCTCCTCCCGGGCTTGATTATGAAGACCTCCTGAGCTTTGGGGTTTTCGGCCTTCTTGACGCGGTAGACAGGTTCGACCTCTCCAAAGGATTTTCATTTCAGACTTTTGCCGTGCCGCGGATTCGCGGGGCCGTCCTTGACGAGTTGCGCAAATATGACTGGATATCGAGGACAGGCCGGGAAAAACTGCAAAAATTCAACAGGGCAATTGAAAAAATTTTGCAGAGCAAGGGCGGCTTGCATGACGAATGGGTTATGCAGGAAATGGGCGTTGACGAAAAAGTATATAAAGAGACTCTGGAATTGGCCAGCCGCAGCTACATCGTGTCGTTGGACGAAGTCATAGCCCTGGATGACGGAGACGTCAAACTGGAGGGCGTTCTTTCGGACGACAGCGAAGGAATTGTGGCGGCGCTTGAAAACCAGGACGAAATGAACCGCATCAAAGCGGCTTTATCGCAGCTTCCGGAAAGGGAGATGCAGGTGATATCCTTTTACTATTATGAAGGGCTGACGCTCAAAGAAATAGGGCAGATACTAGGGGTTACGGAGTCGCGCGTATCGCAGATACACGGCAAGGCCATAGCGGCGCTCAGGGCGTTGATAAAAGAGCCGGCTTGACTTACATCATAAGACACATATAGGGGGCGGGGGATTATGGCGGACGATATTCTGAAAATAGAGGCCGACTCGAAGGGAGTATGGATCACGGCTTTGTCCGACGATTTCACGTTGGCTTCCGTGACCAATTTCCTGCGCAATAAGGGAGTCAGGAAATACAACGAGAAAGCCGTGGAAGAATTTGCCAGGCAGAAAAACCGCGACCCCCGCAGAATAGCGGAACGCGATCCCGTGGAAGAAAGACACGCCGTCGTCGTCGTGCATACGTCCAAGGACAACATGACGGCCAGCGTAAGCGTGGAACCTCCTTTTTTCACGTACCCCTGGCCAAGCGGGAAAGACGTTGCGGAATCTCTTGAACGAAAAAGCGTCGTTTTCGGCATTGACCAGGAGGCCATCAAAAAGCTGACTGAATTGAAGCTGGGCGACGAGCAGGTGACCGTGGCTCAGGGCAAGCCGGCGGTTAACGGGAAAAATTCGCAAATAGAGCTTTTGGTCAATCCGGATCACGCGCCGGAAACCGATCAGGACGCGGAAAAAATAGACCACAAAGAGAGAAGCGTTTTCGTCAGCGTCAAGCAGGGGGATCATATCGCCGTCAAACGTCCCTCCACCGAAGGAGAAAACGGCATGACAATCGCCGGCGTCGTGATTAAGGCCGTGCCGGGCAAGGACATACCGTTTCCCATAGCCGGAGGGCTGGACGTTTCCGAGGACGGACTCCAGTTGACCGCCGCCATAGACGGACGCCTTACGCGCAAAGAAAATAAGCTGGTGGTTTTGCCCGTGCTGGAGGTCAAGGGAGACGTTGACTTCAGCGTGGGCAACGTGGACTTTACCGGAAGCGTAAAGATACTGGGCGCTGTGCGCGAGGGCTTTCAAGTGCTGGCCGGCGGCGGCATCGAAATCAGGGAAGTCGTGGAGGGCGCCAGGGTCGAGAGCAAATCCGACATAGTCATAGCCGGCGGGATCCGAGGCATGAGCAAAGGCCGTATAATCGCCGCCGGCAACGTCACGGCGGGCTTCGCGGACCAGGCTTACATCCGCAGCAACGGGGAAATAAGAATCAAAAATTCCGTGTTTCACAGCGACGTGGGCGCACACAACACCATCACGGTCATGGGAGGGAAAAAATCCCAGATAGCCGGCGGCAAAATTCAAGCCGGGGTGGCGGTGGTGTGCAATACGCTGGGAAGCGAGATGGGAACGAAGACGGAGGTCACAGTCGGCCTTCCTCCCGAACAGACCGAACGGCGCAAAGAACTGCAGGCCTCGATTATCAAGCACAAGGAAAGCCTTGAGAAGTTGGAGACAAACCTGACCTTCTTGAAAAAACAGGAAAAAGCCGGAACTATAGACGACAGCAAACGCGCGTTGATGGTGGCGGCGATGAAATCCAAGTTTCAGATGCAGGCCGCCCTGAAGTCCATGCAGACGGAACTCAACGACCTGGAGAGCCGTCTGGATCTGGCTAAGTCCAAAGGCGTGGTAAGGGTCAAAGAAATGTGCTATCCGGGGGTGACCGTCACGATAAGAGGCTTTACTTACGCCGTGCGGGAACCGATAAAATTCACGGCATTTGTTTACGACGAAAGCGCCGGAGAGATCAAAATACGCCACTTTGACTATTAAGCGCGTTTTGCCGGAGGTGATGAAATGATTCAGCCCGTCGATCTTCAGCTTGCGCATTTTAACGTGGAGCGCAGCGCGCAGCTTTCCAGAGACGCGATTGCCGCCGCGCTGCAAACGGGTGAAGGCAAGGAAATCGTGAAGGAGAGCGTGAGGCGCACTCAGACGGTGCAGGCCGGTCTGGCCGCCGCGGAGCCCAGGAAGGTGAAGCGCAGGGAAGAGGAGGAAGAACGGGAACGCCGCCGGGAAGGACAGGGGCAAGGGCAAAAAAAATCCTTCTCCCAAAGCGATCCCTCCGAGGAGAACGAAAAATATGCCGAGCCGGCAAACGCGGAACTCGAAATCAAAGTCAAAAGCGCGCCGAAAAAGTTCGAGCTTTACGCTTGAGCCGGCGCACGACGTTCAGGGGGTGTTTTTTTGGCCGTATCGAGCGGCAGTTTGGGATATATCGCGGTTGACGGAGCGGAAGGGCTTTTTCGGGGAGCGGCTCTGGCCGTGGATTTCAGAGGTATTCCGATATGTTTTTACTACACGGATCCGATCAAGCCCTCGCGCCTGGAGCGTATTTTGTACGGCAGCGCCCTCGAGGTGTATCTGCGGGAGGAACTGATTCTGGAGAGCCTGCTGAAATCCGTGGAGGCGAAACCCTCGCTTTGGATTTGCAGGGAGCCTGACCTTCTGGGGCCGCTCAAGTCGCTTACAAAGGGAAAGGTTTTGTACCTGGCCCAGTCGCACCGTTCTCCGATGGACGCCGCCGGAAACGTGGAAAGTTCCGGCGAGCCCTGGGTATACCTGGTTCAGGCCGACTCGGTGAGCGCGCCGCTGCGTGTCGCTTTCCCCGAAAATACAAAGGATGACGAGGTCAAACAGGCCGCCGCCGTGCTTGTAGACGCCGCCAAAACCATGGAGCTGCTGGAGCCGTTTGGACGTATCCAAAAAGCGCTCGCCCTGGAAGAAAAAGAGTAGAAGGGATTCCCTCGCTTGATCACTAAAGATGTGAAAGACTATTTTTACCGTCATTTTTTGGGAGTGCTGAAAGTAAATTCCGTGTCCCCCGAGCTTGCAAGCCCGCAGATTTTTTCCCAGAAGCGCGGCGTCGAAGTACACTCCGTCCAGGCAGGCGCGCGGATTAAAGTAGTCAGCGCAAGCCGCCTGTCCGGCGGCGATATGTCACGCTCAGTCCGCGAGGTTAAGTTCTCCTCTCAGTCGGTAAAAGTCAAAGAAGCCAAAATAAAAAGATATACATTAGGCAAGGCGCTTCCGCGCGCGTTTTCAAAGCTGAAAACCAAGACGCACAACGGAACCAAACAGGCGTCCGTTCTCCCGCAGGAGCGCGCGAACAGGCTGCAATGGCAGCTCACGCGCCCGAAGAAAGAAGGAGAGATGATTCTGGCGTGGTTTGGCCCCATAGTCGAGGACGCGGTCGTGAAATTGACTTTGAACAAACGGCGAGGAACGCTTTTAATCTGGTATAATCCCCAGAGTAGGCATTTCGACGTTAAAGGGCTTTACCTTTACAGGCGTATGGGGATAAAAGAAAACTTGGAATGGCGCTGGATGTAATGAACGATGAATAAAATTTACTCGGGAGGTTTGCAATAGTAATGGTTGAGGAGAAGAAGGTCGAGACTTCTTCGGCGCGTGTGGGGGAACTTGTGGACTGTGTCGTTGAACAGATTATGCCGTATGGTACATTCGTGAGGCTTTCGACAGGGCAGAAGGGGATGATTCATATATCCGAGCTGTCCTTTAACTTCGTCAAGAAAGTCGAGGACGTCCTGGCTTTGCATCAAAACGTCAAGGCCAGAGTTATTAAAATTGACGAAAAGGGGCGTATTGACCTTTCTCTGAAAAAAGCCGAAGAGCGGGCCATCATCAACGTCCCCGTCACGAAAGAGGCCGGCGACAGTTTCGAGAAAAAAATGGCTTCGTTTTTGAAGCTCAGCGAATCTAAGATAGCCGATCTCAACAGCAAGGCGAACTCTCCGAAATCAGGCAAGAAAAAACCGGGCGGCAAGCCGAAAAGCTAGCGCATAAATGACCTTAAAAACGGTATCGCCGGGAGGCAAACGCCTCCTGTTTTTTTATGAAAAGCGCCGCCCGTCGGATATTCGTGTTATCCAACGGCAGATGTCGGAGCGCAAATTCGACCCGGCGCTTATCCTTGGCACGGCAAACCGCTGCCGGTTCGGCTGCCCCCGCGCAGTTGTCTGCTCGCCCCTTTCGGGAGGCGTCCCTTTTCCCACCTCGTTCTGGCTGACGTGCCCCTGGCTGGCCCGCCACATCGGAAACGTCGAGTCAAGCGGCGGGGTAGGCGAACTCGAACAATGGCTCGAAAACCATGCCCGCGGCGAGTGGCTTATTTTCGAAGCGGAGCACCGTTTGGCCAGAATGGCCCTTCTGCCTCCGGCCCATTTGAAATTTTTACGCCGCTTCAAGCCAGCTTTTTTTGACCGCCTGCGCCGCGGCGGAGCAGGCGGTATCCGGCACAGCGGCGGTTCCCCCATACGGGTAAAGTGCATACACCTGCAAACGGCTTCCTGGCTCGCCTTTCGCCGCCATCCCGGCGAGGAGTGGCTCAAGGCGCGCGGGATTGGACAGGACTGCGCAGGCGTCAGATGTTGTTTTTCAGGAGCACCAAAAAATCCTGTATGTTGGTGACGATGGGGATGACCGAGAGCGTTCCCCGGTCCCGGAGTTTGTTGACGGCGAACTCCGAGACGTCTATAGAGTAGAAATACACCGGCCGCACTTTGCCGTCCCTGACGGCGTAAGATGGGGTGATGTTGCCGGCCGCGATGGTGTGTAACTGCGTGGCGAGGGCGACGACAGTGGTCGCCTTGCGTATATGTTCGCGCATGGCGTCCTGCGCTTCGTAGACGTTTCCGTATACTTCGGGCAAAGGCCCGTCGTCCCTGATAGAACCCGCCAGCACCATAGGAATCCTGTTCTTCATGGCGGCGTAAACTATTCCGTCATTGAGCTTTTCCATCTCTATCAATTTTTCGACGCTGCCGTGCAAGCGCGCCATGTTGAGCAGGTCCAGGTGGTGATAGTGCCCGTTCGCCCGGCCTTCCTGCGTGTAGATATCCTGTCCCAGCGCCGTTTTGAACGCGGCTCCCTCCAGGTCGTGCGTGGCGAGGGCGTTCCCGGCCAGAATGGCGTGCGCGTAACCTTTTTCAATAAGCTGCGTCATGGCGTTGCGGGAGTCGTGGTCGAACGACACGGCTGGCCCCAGCACCCATACAATGTAACCGTGTTCCTTTTCGTAGCGCAGCAGCTTATAAAGCTCGTCGTAATCGCGGGAATAAGCCGTCTCGCGGCTGCGCCCCGTCCGAAACGCGAAGGCGTCCTTAGATTCTTTTTCGCGTTCGCAAAAAGCCAGGGAGTCCACATAAATGCCTTCGCTGCCGTCCTCCGTCCGGCCTACGACGACCAAATCGCCGCGCTTGAGGCGGCGGAACTCCACGGCGTCAATCCACGGACCCGAAGCCGGTTCCCGGAGCACCGGGACGCAGTCCATGCGGCTTTCCGCCGGAAGAAGCCAGGCGCTTTTGCCTCCGATGCCGTCAACCTTGAAGTACTCCGGGAAAATAGACAGGGCATGAAAACCGGGAGGGGCCGTTCCGTCAGACGGAGCCGGCGCGGTACGGGCAGGCGGGGCGTTCTTTAACGGAGGCTCATCGAAAGGAGGTTCGCGATATTCCGGAAGATTGAACATAGTCATTTCTGCCCACTCCTTATGGAAATTTTCGAGAAAAGCATATTATACTTAAAAAGCCGACCCGGAAGGATCGGCTTTTTGTTTCGTGTCTTTATACAACGTCCGTGAGGATAGATAAAGAACCTCCGAAATACATATTGAAGGGCGCTATCGCCCTTATCGGCCTATCAGCCCCGAATCAACCGCAAAACGTCACGTGTTCTGTCTCTGAGATACAGAGTTCCCGGCGCTAAGGAACCGTCTCTGCGACGGCTCGCCGGGACTAAAGAACCGTCAGGCATAAGCCACTGCGGTTTCCCGTCGGAATAGACCAACTTTGTCCCACTATAAACCATCCATCCACCTCCTCAAATAATTTTATCCGTAACATGATAGGGTATTTTAGACCGTAAGTCAAATTTTGTTTAGTGATTGTGTCGTAATTGCGCCGCCGTAATTTGTCGTACTGCGGGGCGCTCTTCAAAATCGTGCTATAGTGGCCGCAAGCCCCCGTTTTCGAGGCTACGCCTCTCCCGCCGCCTCCCGCTCCGGTGGTGGAACGGTGGAGCCTGGATCAAGCCTTACGACTATCACCAGACGTTCCAGCTTCAAGTAGAACTCGAAACTTAGGCTCCGCAACCATTCACGCATATGAAGGTCACTCCCTTCTAATAGGGATACCCACCCCGCTAAAGATGGGTCAACGCGGAATCAACCGCGAAGTCTTACGGCGGCGAAAATAGCGGTCCCTTCGTCATACTGTGGCACGGTAGTTTTATTTTACCAGTTTTGAAAAAAAAGAAGTCCTCCCTAGTTAACTTTCGGTGTTAGCGGACACCGAAAAAGGGAGGGACCTTCTATGCTTAAGTGGTTAAGGTAATTATATCACATCAAACTATATCCAGAATTGCTCAATTTCTTTTGGGGTTATATAAAAATCAAGCCACCATTCACCAACAATCCGTTCTCCGCTCATGAGTGCCTTTCCGTGCTGATTCCGAATTTCAAAGAATTCATGATGCTGTTGTTTTGCTTGTTTTATTGCAATGTCAGCGATGTCTGAAACACTGTTTTTATCTGTGATTTCATAAAATGCAGAAATTCTTGATTCCTCGTATTGACATGTTATGACTTGAACTTGCGCAATGTTGCCTTTTAGGGTTCCGTGTTCCATAATCCCTTATTTTCCTCTCGCGCTTCTCTCTCGCCACTCGTTATCACGCTGACTTTCGATCCCTTCCGTTTAAGGCTTGAGGAAGGTGGCGAAGGCATAGAAAGCGGCCAGGATCATGCTTGAGAAAGCTATGTATGTGCCGATCAGCCATCTGAAGCTATTGTCCATTTTTGTATTCAATCTGATGTCCATATTGTAAACATCTGTTCTGATATCCCGGATATCCTGACCTATCTTCTGTTCCATCTTCTCGAATCTCTGATCCATCTTTGATTCCAACTGATCGATTTTTGAATCGATTTTTGCATTCAACCTAACGTCCATATTGCGAACATCTGCTCTAATCTCCCGGATATCCTGGCTCATGTCGTCAATTTTCTTTTCTATGACGGAAACCCTGTAGTCTATAAACTCTACCGGCGCTTCGGTGTTTCTGTCTTCCAGTGCCGTTTCCATCGCTCATGCTCCTTTCTGCACGGTTACGCGGCTCTCTCTTCATTATATATATTACCGCATCCCAGGCACTCCCAGTAGACAGAGCCGTCGTCGCGCAGCGCGCGGCGGAGCTCTCCGCCGCAGTCGGGATACATGCAGAGTATTTTCCC
>Ga0099364_10002958_pt1 | contig 26784 bp, 26 predicted proteins | sample TergutTh196P3_FD_73070 | JGI IMG/M metagenome (GOLD analysis project Ga0099364, IMG submission 73070) | Microcerotermes parvus P3 segment gut microbial communities from Pointe-Noire, Republic of the Congo - Th196 P3 | ecosystem: Host-associated > Arthropoda: Insects > Digestive system > Gut ...
AATAAGGGGGAACTTGAGTGGCATAGGAAAAAATCGTGCCTGCATGATTTTTTCCTATGACGAGCCTCACAGTAAACCTCTTTAGGGTATTCATTGCTGGGTGTTCATTGTTTGGCTTTAGTTCAGTTTTGCAAAAATAACAAATAAACACTGGACAAAATTTATCAAAACATGGTAAAATCAAACAATTACTTGATATTATTTGATTATACCTGTTGAATCAGGAGATTATTATGGAGGGCAGTTGTCGGAAAAGGATTTACGAATTAATGAACAAATTCGAGTGAGGGAGGTCCGCCTCATTCATGACGGCGGAGAACATCAGGAGATTATTTCAACCATGAAAGCTCTTGAAATTGCACGGGATATGGGACTGGATCTGGTAGAGGTTGCCCCGCAGGCAGTTCCGCCGGTTGTAAAAATCATGGACTATGGCAAGTTCAGATTCGAAAATGAAAAAAAGATTCGGGATTCCAAAAAGAAACAAAAGATATTTAAACTTAAAGAAATCAGGATGCAGCCAAAAATTGACGATCATGATTTGGAATTTAAGTCTAAACATATAAAAACTTTTCTTACCGAAGGCAATAAAGTAAAGGTAACAATCCGGTTCAGGGGCAGGGAACTTGCCCATACAAATCTTGGCTTGGATGTTCTAAAGGATGTCCTTGTCCGAATTGAAGGTTCTTATGTGATGGATAAACCGCCGGCAATGGAAGGGCGTTTCATGTCAATGGTTTTAAGTCCAAAGTCAAAAAAGTAAAATTTTATAAGCTAAAGAGGTTAGATGTTATGCCTAAAATGAAAACAAAAAAAAGCGCAGCAAAGCGTTTTAGCTTTACCGCTACAGGTAAAGTAAAATACAAAAAACAGAATCTTCGTCATATACTGACAAAGAAGTCAACAAAACGGAAGAGAAATTTGCGTCAAGCCGGATTCCTTTCCGATGATAATGTGCCGGCAGTAAGAAAACAGATGCTGCCTTATGGCCGTACAAAGTAGGAGTGTAAAATGTCAAGAACATCAGCCGGTTCTAAAAGAAAAGACCACAGAAAAAAAATACTTAAACAGGCAAAGGGCTTTTGGGGGCGCAGAAGCACAAATTATAAAACAGCCAAAGATGCCGTTGCTAAAGCCCTGTCTTATGCCTATCGTGACAGGCGGGACAGAAAAGGCGATTTTCGCAAATTATGGATTATCAGAATAAATGCCGCATGCCGCGCCGAGGGGCTGTCCTATTCAAAATTCATCTCTGGGATGAACAAAGCCGGTATTACGATTAACAGAAAAGCCCTTGCATGGCTTGCTATTGAAGACCAGCAGGCATTTAAAGCGGTCATAGCCAAAGCAAAAACTGCTCTGGGAGCATAGCATGATAAATCTTGATCAGGTAAAATTACTTGATGCAAAAGTAATAAGCATTATTGAAAAAGCCACAAAGCTTACAGAAAATAATTTAATTTTAACACGGCAAAACGAAGAATTAAAAACAGAACTGGAAGCGAACCAAAAAAGGATCGATGGATTTAAAACAGAGATTGAGTCGAACCAGAAAAGGATTGATGAGCTTGAAGTGCTTGTTACAAATTTCAGGGAAGATCAAGCCGGAATAGAAGAAACAATTCTTGCAACGCTTGACAAGATCAATAAGTTTGGGGAGCTGTTAAGCAAAAATCTTAAAAAAAAACCTTCTGATAAAAAAAATTCTGATAAAAAAACTTCAGAAAAAGCAATTCCTTTGGAAGACAAATCTCAAGACAATCCCCAAGACAATCCCATAGAAGATGATATTATTGACCCTTTGGGTGACTCATCCTTGGATGAAGAAGCCTTGGGTGAAGAAACCTTGGATGAAGAAACCTTGGATGAAGAATTCATGAATGAAGAAACCATAGATGAAGACATAGATGAAGAATCCATTTATGACATAGAAGATTTAGATTTAATTGATGAAAGTGAAGATCCGGCGGATGACGGGGATTTGGATATTTTCTAGGCAAGGATAAATTGTGAATGAGCTTCTGCATACAGAGGACACTCAATCGGCGGCCTACCGGCAAGCTTACAACAATACTCGTGATTTACGTATCGAGATACTCGGGGAAAAATTTGTAATCTCAACAGATGAGGATCCTGAATATCTAAATGAAATTTTAAATCAATATAAGGTTGAAATTGCAAATACTATGGGAATTCCTGGCATGAAGGAACCTATCAGGGTTGCAATTTTAACCGGTTTCTTAATATGCGATCAGTTTAACAAATTCAAAAGGCAGGTAAAAACAGAAATGGAGAAATCCTCTAAAGAACAAACTTTACAATATGAAAAACTGGAATCTGCCCTGCAAAAAATAATTGCCCGTATAGATAATGTTGCCGATGAAAGTTTAAATAATGAAAATTATAGTTGATGCTGATTCCTGCCCAAAAAATGTACGGGAATTAATTTTACGCACCGTTAAGCGCAGGGGCTTAAAAGCTGTTTTTGCCGCCAACCGTCCCATCCCTGGAATTGAAGGGAAAAATTCACAAATGATAATATGCCCTGCAACGGAAAATTCCGCAGATGACAGGCTTTTTGAAATTGCAGCTAACGGCGACCTTGCAATAAGCCGCGACCTTGCTCTTGCAAAAAGGCTTTTGGATAAAGGCATTAATGTTATTGACGACAGGGGCAGGCTTATTACAAAAAACAACATTAATGAATTATTGTCGCTGCGTAATTTTACCGTGGGCCTTGCCGAAAACGGCATGGAAATAGAAAGGCTTGCGCAATTCGGCAAAAAAGAACTAAAAGGATTTGCCGACAGCCTGGATCGTATCCTGACAAAACTTGAAAAAGCAGGAATTAATTGAAAACACCTCTTAGCAATGCGGTTTCCAATGATGCCGCAAGCCGGCTGGGAACCGAATCTGTCGGCAAACTGCTCTTTAAATTTTCCCTTCCGGCAGTTACCGGAATGCTGGCTAATGCCCTTTATAATATCGTAGACAGGATTTTTGTCGGTCAGGAAGTAAACCATGACGCCCTTGCCGGCCTTACGCTGGTAATGCCTCTTATGACTGTCGTCCTTGCTTTTGCAATGCTTTTTGGAATAGGAACTGCAAACCTAATCTCGATTCGCATGGGCGAAGGCCGCCGCCAGGATGCGGAAAATGCCCTGAACCATTGTTTTTTCCTGCTTTTGGGAGTCGGCCTTTTAATGACTGCCATAGGCTTGTGGCAAATGGATGCCATAATGTCCCTTTTGGGAGCGCAGGAAAACAGCAATGTCCTGGGTTATGCGCAAAGTTATTTTCAAATTATCTTATACGGAACGGTGTTTTCTCTATTAGGTTTTGGTTTTTCCCATTGCACAAGGGCGCAGGGCTTTCCCGCAATGACTATGATTACAATGCTTATAGGGGCCGGCCTTAATATAATTCTTGATTATTTTTTTATCATAATTTTCAAATGGGAAGTTGAAGGCGCGGCTTATGCGACTATAATTTCTCAGGCTGCCGCCGCAATATGGATCCTTAGATTCAGCATGGGGAAAAAAGCGATAATAAAATTAAGATTTAAATCTTTCAAGCTGTCTTCTTCGGTAATAAAATATATAATGGCATTTGGCTCTGCCCAGTTTATATTGCAAATGATGATGTCCGGTATTCAATTGCTTTATAATTACAGCATGGGAATATACGGCCCAGAAGCGTTGCAGATTGAAAATGGCGGCGATATTGCCCTTGGCGGTATGAGTATTGTCGTTTCAATTTCCATGCTTATTTACATGACAATCTTCGGTATAAATCAGGGCGCGCAGCCTATACTGGGATACAATTACGGGGCGCGGCTTTATGACAGGGTTATCAAGACTTACATTAGGGCAGTTGCAGCCGGCACGGTTATTTGTGTTGCAGGGTTCATTGCCGTGCAATTGTTTCCTGGTTATCTTGTAAGGTTATTTGCAAGCGAAAGCAATCTGTCTGTTTCAGGCGAATCTTTTAACAAGCTAATGGATTTTTCGGTTAAGGCTTTACGCATAATGTTGCTGCTGCTTCCCGCAGCCGCCTTTCAAATTATTTCCACAAATTTCTTTGTTGTTACCGGGCGTCCGAAAACTTCCATTTTTCTTTCTTTGTTGCGCCAATGCCTTCTACTTATTCCCTGTATTTTAATTTTTGGAAATATTTGGGGGCTTTGGGGGGTAGTAGCAGCCGCACCCGTTACTGACACATTAGCGCTTCTTATAACCCTTGTAATGGTCTTCTTCGAACTGAAAAAACTAAAAAAAAGCTCTAATGTACTGACCTAGCCACACGAAACCCCAGATTTACCAGACGGTTCCAGGGTTCCAATTTATGCCTGTATGTAGGGCGGCAATACTCGGCATCATAAGACCATGCGCCGCCTCTGATTATTCTTTCTTCTCCGGAAGCAGGCCCCTTGGGGTTTTCCAATGGATCTGTTTTATACGGGGCATACCAATCCCAGCACCATTCCATTGCATTTCCGGCTATATCATATAGGCCCAGTTCATTAGGCGGGAAATTTCCAATTTGGTGCGCCTGGTTTTCGCTGTTCGAAAACACCCATGCAATATTTTCATAATACCTATGAACCGCCGGCAAGTTTCTAAATTCCATTGATATACTGTCATTAGGCGTGCCGGCGCCTCCCCTGGCGGCATATTCCCATTCAGCTTCGGTAGGCAGGCGAAAACCATCTGCCCCCTCAATCATTTCAACTTCATCCCATATATTAGATGTTCTGTTCCGTGGCACATTCCCCCAGTCTTTTGGATCTGTGCTGTTGTTTATTTTATAAACAGGATTCAGCTCTTCTCTTATGCTGAGTAAATTGCAAAATACAAGTATTTCATACCAGCTTACCGAATCAACGGGAAGCATCATCCATCCTGCCAAAGATGCATCTTCAGGATTTGTTATACATTTAGAGGGCTGTAATCCGGTTATCTCATAATACTGCCCTTGGCTTATTTCATAAGTACCAAGATAAAAATCGCCAAGCGTTACACTGTGGGAAGGACGCTCATCTCTTCTTGCCATAACAGAATTTCTCGGGCTGCCCATTGTAAAATTACCGCCGTTTATAAAAACCATCTCTAAGTTAAAAGGTATTCTTTCTTCCGGAACTTCAGGAATAAAAGATACAACTTCTTCTATAAGATCAATTTCTGGCTCAACAATTGGTACTGCCGGTTCTTTTGTTTTACAGGTAAAAAACACAAAAACACTTAAAAAGACAAGAACCCTTCTCTTGTTCATCAATTATTATCTCCTTGTTAATTATAGCACATTTTACTTTAGTACGTGAAGGTACTAGCAAAAAGTTTTTACGGAACTGGTTCCAAGACTGCTGTTTTTTTAGGTTTTTTTATAAGCCTGTGCATCCATCGGATTATTCCAAAGATTGCGTATCCAAAAAAGCCTAAAAACATTACAAGCTGTATGCTCCAAATTGATAATAATAAAGCAAATAATGCCAGCAGAAAAACAGAAAAACTTTTTTTCCCTTTTAGAAATCGGTACATCATGTGGGTATAAGGTATCCTTGAGACCATTAATATGCCTGAAACCAATGTTACAATGGGCAGCATCCATAAAATAACAGGTTCAATTGAATTTATAAAAGACTGCGACCATTGCCAGTTTGGAAAACGCGGAAGAAAATCCTGCCATAAAACAACCAGGCTGATAATTGTTCCGGCTGCAGCAGGAGTCGGCAGGCCGGCAAATTTTGAATCGGAAGCATCCTTGTGTTCTACATTATAACGGGCAAGGCGTATAATCGCGCTAATGGCATATATAATTGCAACCAAGTAAATTATTCTTATAAAAAACAGTGAAAAACGGGGATACTCAAGCATGAAAATGCTTTGTTGAACTTCATATTCAATCACATTTATCATAAGAAAGGCAGGGGCTATTCCGAATGAGATAACATCGCAAAGGCTGTCCAGTTGGGCGCCAAAACTTGATGTAGATTTGCTTAATTTGGCAACATGGCCGTCTAGCATATCGGCTATCATCCCCAGAAAAATGGCATAAGCTGCCATTGCAAAAAAAGAAATATTTAGGCCGGGAAGCGCGCTTGGGCTTAAAGCCGTCCCATGCCCTTTGCTAGCTAGAATTATTGCAGAAAAGCCGCATATACCGTTCATTAAAGTAATCAAAGACGGAAGAATGGCAATATACTTTAAGCGCTTTCTTTTTCCTAAATTTTTTTTCTTTCGGCGTATTTTAATTTTCTTCATGTTTAAAAACCACCAATGGGCTTAAGCCCGCATTTACCTTGTCTCCGGTTTTTACGGCAACATCGTAAGTTTCTTTATCTAAAGGCAGACATAACTCTGTCCTTGAACCGAATTTAATCATACCAAAAACCTCCCCTTGTGTAAATCCTTGATCAGGTTCCGTTTTGCAGACAATCCTGCGTGCAATTGCCCCGCTGATTTGTTTAACCGAGACTTTTACCTGCGGTTCGCAAAGCCTTGTCAGTATAAGCTCATTGGATTCATTTACCCTGCTTGACTCAGGCGACAATGCGTTTTTGAATTTTCCTTTGCTGTACTTTATAGATTCTACCCTGACAGAACATGGCATTCTGTTGATGTGAACGTTAAATATGCTTAGGAAAATTCCAATTTGAAGGGCTTTGCCGTCCCTGCCTCCAAGTTCCGGTTTCTCGATTTCGCAAATATCGGTTATTGTCCCGTCAGCCGGAGAAAGCAGTACATTTTCATTCAATGGGATTTTTCGCCTGGGGTGGCGGAAAAACATAATTACCCAGAGAAGTATAAGGAAAAGAACAATTTCTCCCGAAAGAAGCCAGATGTTTTTTGGAAGGAAAATGAAAAGGGCCGTCATTACAGCTAATACTAAACATGAAAAAATCAAAACCTGCGGCATCCCGTAACTTGTAATTGGAAAATGAAATTTCTTCCCGGATTTTTTTTTCTTTTTAGATATAGCACTGACAAGCCTGAAAATTATTATAGAAACAATTGAAGCAACAAATATTAACAGCGCAATCTGAACAATGCGAAGTTTTGAATGAATATCAGCCGCCTCTGTAGCATCATCTGACAAAAAGTACACCAGAAAAAATAAAGTACATACATTAATTATTGATGCAATAATATCATACAGGCAAAAACGCTTAAACGGAAGTTTAATAAACCCTGATGTCATAAATAATGTATTCCTTACGCCAAAAGGGATAAAACGGCAGATTATAAAAGTAAAAATCCCGTATTTTTCCAAGTAACCCTGCATTTTTTGAAGCCGTTTTTCGGGAAGCAAATTTTTTATAAAACGAAAATTAAGAGCGCCTTTACGAATTAATGTACCTAACCAGTAACTTACAAAGTCGCTTAAAATTACACCTAGATATATTGCAATAATTGTCGGGGCTAATGGCGCTAATCCGCCTCTGGCAAGAATAGCTCCGGTAATAACAACAATATCTTCCGAGACAGGGATATTAAAACCTGCCAGCATAAGGCCTGTGAATGCCGTTATGGGAAAAGCCATCGGATGAGTACCCATATATTTAGTAAGCAACTCCGTTAAATATTCCATAATTAACTATGCTCCTTTACTGCCAGTTCAATAAGTGCCGTAACAAGTTCACTGTAAGAAATGCCGCTTGCTTCCCATAGTTTAGGGAACATGCTTATTTTTGTAAAACCTGGCATTGTATTAATTTCATTAACAATAATTTCTCCGTCTTTTTTAAGAAAAAAATCAACTCTGGCAAGGCCTTTGCAACCAAGCACCTTAAAAACTTTTACGGATAACTCTTGTATCTGTTTAAGAATGTCATTTTCCAGTTTAGCGGGAATTATTAATTCAGCCCCTTTTTCATCTGTATATTTTGCACTATAAGAATAAAAATCATGGGAGGGAATAATTTCCCCGGCTAAGGAAGCCTTTGGATTTTCGTTTCCTAAAACGGCACATTCGATTTCACGCCCGGGAATAAATTCTTCAAGAATTATTTTTTTATCATGCTTGAAAGCCTCGGTTAAAGCTGCATTAAATTCCGCCTCGCTGTATACCTTGCTAATTCCCACAGAAGATCCCAAGTTTGCAGGCTTGACAAAAACAGGATTACCAAGATTTTCTTCGATTTTTTTAAAAGAAGGAATAGGTTCATGTAAATTTAATGTTAGAAATTTACCTATAGGAATACCTGCATCACGGAGGAGCCGTTTTGTAATATCCTTGTCCATACAAACCGCCGATGACAAAACACCGGAGCCGGCAAAAGGAATATCCGCCAGTTTTAAAAGCCCCTGAACTGTGCCGTCTTCGCCAAAAGGCCCGTGGAGAACCGGAAAAACCAGGTCCAGTTTTATATTTTCCGGCAGCAGGTATACCGGTTTTTTTTCACCCTGAAACGAAATAGAATCTGTTAAATACCATTTTCCGTCTTTGTCTATCCCTATCAGGACAGGTTCGTATTTACTGCGGTCTAAAAAGTCATATATGCTTTTTGCGGATTGAAGGGAAATTTCATGTTCCGCCGATTTCCCGCCAAAAAGTATTCCTATCTTGATCATTAGCTTTTTTTATACATTATTTTTGGTATATTTACAAGTAGCTTATGATTTTTTAACAATTTTTGCCCATGTATCGCGCAAGCCTATTGTTTTATTAAAAACAGGCCGGCCTTCGGCGCCATTGTCCGGGTCGCGGGTAAAATATCCCAACCGTTCAAATTGATACGCTTCTCCAATTTTAGCATTTGCAAGGCAGGGTTCGCCATAAGCGTTTGAAATTACTTCAAGTGAATTTTTGTTAAGGTTGTCGGTAAATTCTCCCGGGCTTCCGTCAGGGCGGGCGGAAACTTCCATGGGCTTTTCGGCGCTGAACAGATGGTCGTAAAGACGTGCCTCGATGGGAATTGCCTTAGAAGCACAAACCCAGTGGATAGTCCCTTTTACCTTTTGCTTTTCGCCGGTATCAGAGGTAACGCCGCTTTTGGTAGACGGATCGTAAGTACAGCGGACTGCGCTTATTTCCCCCGAGGCATCTTTTTCAAAGCCTGTGCATGTAACAATATACGCATAACGAAGGCGGACTTTATTTCCCACAAATAACCTGAAAAATTTCGGCGGAGGGGTCTCTTCAAAATCATCCCTTTCTATCCACAGCTCGCGGGAAAAATGAACCTTCCTTGTCCCAGCGCTTTCATCTTCCGGGTTGTTTACCGCCTCAAGTTCCTCTGTTTTGCCTTCGTCCCAGTTTTCAATGATCAGCTTTAGGGGCTTAAGGACAGCCATAACCCGCAGCGCCCTTTTGTTTAGGTCCTGCCTAAGGCAGTATTCCAAAAAGGCTATATCTACCATACTGTCAGTTTTGGCTATGCCGATCTGGGAGACAAAACTTTTAATTGCAGCAGGGGTATAGCCCCGCCTTCGCAGCCCTGCAATCGTAGGCATTCGGGGGTCATCCCAGCCGCAAACAAATTTTTCTTCAACTAGTTTTAACAGCCACCTTTTGCTAAGGGCAGTATGGGTCATATTCAGACGGGCAAATTCGATCTGCCGCGATGGAAAAACTTCGGCCTCCTGGATAAACCACTCGTACAAAGGCCGGTGTATCTCGTATTCCTGGGAACAAAGGGAATGGGTGATGCCTTCTTTGGCATCGGACAAGGGGTGCTGAAAATCGTACATGGGATAGATGCACCATGCACTGCCTGTACGGTAGTGGGTTTGACGGCGGATACGGTACATCACCGGGTCGCGCATAACAAGATTTGGGTGGGTCATATCTATTTTTGCCCGCAGGGTTTTTGCGCCGTCAGGAAATTCGCCCGCGCGCATACGGGCAAAAAGCTCAAGGTTTTCTTCGACAGAACGGTCCCTGTAGGGGCTGTTTTTACCGGGCGGCGTTAGGCTGATTTTATCCCCGCTGCCATGCTGCGAAACCGCCGTCCCCCTGTACTCGCTGATTTCTTTTTCGCTCAGATCATCAACATAAGCCTTTCCTTTTTTGATGATCTTTACAGCAATATCGTAAAGGTACTCATAATAGTCCGATGAATAATATTCCCTGTCTTCCCAGTCGTATCCCATCCATTTTATGTCGCGCTTGATTGCCTCGACATAAGAGTAATCTTCTTTTTCCGGGTTGGTATCGTCAAAACGGAGATTGCACTTGCCGCCAAAACGTTCCGCCATGCTAAAGTCGATAAACAAAGCCTTGCAATGCCCAATGTGCAGCCATCCGTTCGGTTCCGGGGGGAAGCGGGTGTGAACATAATTCACCCTGCCCTGCGCTAAATCTTCCTTAATAAATTCGCTTATAAAATCGCTGCCTTCATCTGCTGACATATTTTTTCCTTATTAGTTGTTCCGGTCAAACATCAAGTTCTGAAAATATTTTTGGGTATTTCCATTCTTTTTCGTTTTTATCGTGCAGCGGATACCAAACCTGCGCAAAAAACGGATCGACCTTTGCTCTTTCATAATAATTCCAGCTTTCCCGTTCGCACTCGGGACACCAATGGCCGCCTTCCAGTATAAGCCGGGGGCTTGCTTCAAATGTGTGTCCAAAGGCGCAGCCAAACTTGAGTTTTTCTTTCCAGTTTCCGGTTTTCATGTCGTTTGACAAGCATTTGCCGCCCCGGAATTTTGCCGCTTCTGTAATGTCGCTTAAATTTAATTGTACTTCCGGTTTATTTTCATCGTATCCATGTTCAATGCGTATAACAGTATCCCAATCCGAAAAAGGGACAAATTCGTCTATAGGCGGGATAGCATCATACGCTTCTCTTGATCCCCAAAAAGCGGCAATATGGCCTTCCATATTTTCTTTGATAAAACGCACCGGGCCGTGCTGGGTTTTTGTTAATTTATAAAACCGGTTTTTAATAATACTCCCTATCATTTTTTTTCCGCCCGGCACTTTGGTAATAATTTTTGAAAGGTTTGTAATGCCGCCGAGTTTTTTAAGGTAAGCCTGATAAAAGTGATCCATGCTGTCACTTCGAAAGCTCAGAATGTCATTTAGTTTATCCGCATCAAGGTAATACTGCCCGTGGAAATTACGGGTTGCGCTCCATTTGGAATCCATTACATAAGAAAGTTTTGTTATGCCGATTTCTCCAAAAAGTTTTTTATATAAATTATAAGCGCTTATCCTGCAGCTTTCGCCGCCGCCAATATTAAAAATATGCCCCCAAAAACTATCATCAAGGGATCCATGCCTTTCTTTTCGGCATAAATTGCGAAGCAGTGTTGCAGAATCCCTGTCAGAAGCATATTCCAATACATTATCAAGCCCCTGATGAAACATAATTGCATCTTCTATGTCCGCCATAACAGGGCCTATGATTCCGGTCTGTCTTAGTATTGTCCAGTACGGCAGCCCAGATTCAATTATATGGCGTTCGGCGGCAACTTTGCTCACTGCATAATAATCAAAAACAGAAGTTTTAATAGGATCGCCGATTCGCCCCCAGTGAATTGGCGGCATACGGTCTCCAGTTATTGCAACGCTGCTTATAAAAACCAGCCTGGTCTGTTCAACCTGGTTTAATTCCTTGATAGCCTTAATGATACTGACAGTTGATCCATAATTTATCTTTATGGTTTCCAGAGGAAAATAATCCGCCTTGGGCGATACAAGAGCGCCTACATGCAGAACAATATCCGCGTTTTTAACACAGGTCTTAACATCATCATAGTTGCGTAAATCTCCCCATACAATGGTTAAACCGGCAATACCGGAATAGGGCATTAATTTTTTGGTATTTTCTTTAGTCGGCTTGACAAGAATAACCAATTCGGTTTCGCCTATATCTTCCAAAAGAGCCTTTGTAGTTGGAAGACCCATTGCGCCGGTTGCTCCCGTTAAAAATATTCGCTGTTTAGTCATTTTATATCCTTAAATTAAAAAATGTAGAATTTCTATTTGAATTCCCTTTTTAATATAGCAAAAAAGGAGGATGATTACAAGCTAGTAAAATTGGATATTTCAGACTTCCTTTAATTTTTGACGGATGCACACCATAATAGAATCCTTTTTTTCGTTCCACTGGTGCATTGCGCCGCCATTGCAATTTTTAAAATCCTTGCAATCCTTGCATATACCGGTTTTCATCCAGCTTCTGTCTCGCATCAACTGAAATTTATTATTCCAGACATCAAGGAAATTATCTTTATAAATATTCCCCTGAATAAAATTACGGTTGATATTGGGGCAGGCTGATATTGAGCCGTCAATCAAAATAGATCCAACATGGACTCCGGCACGGCAGAAAGAATATGAATCACGGACATTTCCTTCATATTCACCAAGGTAGGGTTCACAGCAAAAATTAGTTTTCATACGCTTGTCTTTGCGGGCATCAACGATAAAATCCATAAGCTGTTTCATCTGGCCGGGGCCGAGCATAAGTTCGTCATTTTCCGCCGCCCGTCCAATCGGGGAAATGGTAAAAAGGCGCCAGGCCTTAATTTTTCGTTCAATTAAAAAATCTTTTAAAAGACCCAGTTCGTCAAAATTGCGCCTGTTTACGCAGGTAACTACATCGTAATTAAGACTGTTGGAAGAGGCTATAAGTTCCAGCGCCCCGACCGCCCTTGAAAAACTTTGGCTCCTGCCCCGCAGCCAGTTATGCGAAGATTCAAGCCCGTCAAGGCTTAGCGTGACGGAGCCCATACCGGCACCAAGCAGGCTGCCGTGAATTTCGGGGGTGTAATCGTAGCCGTTGGTTACAATGCCCCAGCGAAAGCCGTGCTGCCTAAGTTTCGTACCGCATTTTGGCAGATCTTTTCGCAGAACAGGCTCGCCGCCGGTAATTGCAATTATTATACTGTCCGGCTTAAAGGCTTCTTTTAATGGAAGAATGGCGTTAAGAAAATCTTCGAAGGGCAAATCGGGGGCTTTGGCATCGGCTATACAGTCCGAACCGCAATGCAAGCATTTTAAGTTGCAACGCTGGGTGCACTCCCAAAAAAGATAGCTTAATTCGTGCAGGGCAATTTCATTTTTTCTGAAACTGTTAAAAACAGATTGCGATAATTTATTCTTCATCCTCAATATCTTCAAGGAAAATATGCCAGGGTATTACCGTGTTTATTTCATTCCTAAGTATTTCTTTGGAAAGCAGTTTAAAAGAACCGTTTTCTGCGCCGTCAATGTCTTCAAAATTAAATTCGTACGAGTTCTGCTCGGGCAAATAAATATTGAACATACCGTTGCTATTTGTAAAAACATGATGGGGGAAATTTTTTGCCGAAACCTTAATTCCCGGAATTACATTCCTTGAATTTTCTGAAATCACCACACCTTGAATGTGGACATCTTCGTACCAGTGGGGAGGCATACCATAATCCGGTGTAGCAGGCGGAAAAATCCGATCACAAGCCGGGAAAGTAAGAGCTAAAGCGGCTAAACCCAACCCCCGTCCAATTTTCCGCAGCAGCTTGTGGCACTTGCCGCGTTTTTCAGACCAAATTATCATGGCCTTTCCTTAGTCTTTAAGGAAAACTTGCCAGACTTTTTCGGAATCGTTTTCTTCCAGAGCTATCTCTTTTGAAGCAGGCCCAAAAGAACCGTTTTCTGCACCGTCAACATCTTCAAATTCCAGTTGGTATTGATCCTGCTGCGGAACAAAAATCGTAAATTTCCCTTCTTCGTCTGTGTAAACAATTGAAGACAGGTCCTTAACGGAAACTTGTATTCCCGGAACAGGGGTTTCTGTGTTTTCCGCTAATACAATACCTTGAATTGAGACATCCATCGTGTAATCGGGAGCCGGCCCGTACATAACAGGAGGCATTTCATCGATCGTCATTGGCTTGGAATTACATGTCGGTAATAAAAGCGACATTACAGCCGTTCCAATCCCCAGTGAAATCTTCCTTAGTTTTTTTCGGCGTTTTTCAGATAAAATAATCATAATTCATTATACTCCATAATTTATTTTACTTCATATTATTTTTATTGTCAATTGGCTTCGTCTTCGGGATACATGCTTTGAGTCTGCTTAATTTGAGGCAGAATATCAAAGAAAATTTCTATCAGTTCAGGATCAAATTTTGTGCCTGAAAGCTGGCGTAATTCGGACAGCACCTGTTCTTCGTTCCAGGGCTCCTTATAAACACGCTTTGAACACAGGGCGTCAAAAACATCGGCAATTGCCACTATCCTTCCAGCAAGAGGTATCTCCTCTGTTTTTCTTCCAACGGTTTTTCCTGTTTCATCAGTTTTAACCGGAGCATGGGTAGCAGGATCAACCCAACCGGGATACCCGGTGCCGTCCCAGTTTTCATGATGGGTAAGGGCAATGTCCCTTGCAACAGCATCAATAGGCGAATGGAGATCATCGAAAAGGGCGGCGCCGTACATTGTATGATGCTGCATTACCTGAAATTCTTCGGGGGTAAAGCGCGCCGGTTTTTTAAGAATTGCATCTGATATAGCGATCTTCCCCACATCATGTAACATCGAACCTATTCTTAAAGTATCTCTGAATGTTTCCCTTTCATTTTCTGGAATATTATTTTTAAATGCCCAACGATCATAAATTTCGACCGCATAACCTGCAACCCTGTTGACATGGGTGCCGGTTTCTTTTGGGTCTCTTAATTCTGACATTTTTATCATGCGAAGAATCATGGAACGGGTTAAAAAAGCCCGCTGCATTGCAATAGTTGCATTGGCGGCAAAATGAGTGATTAATAATTCATCTTCTTCGGTAAAAAAAACAACATTTTCTTTTTTATCCTTTTTGTTGAGAACCTGAATAACGCCTAACAGCCGCCCATCGGGGGAAACCAATGGAAAAGTAAGAGAAGACTTTGTCTTGTAACCTGTAATATCGTCAAAAGAAGAATTAAAAGAATAAGGTTCTGATGATGGGATATTATACATATCAGGCACATTGATTATTTTTTTTGTAAGAGCGCAGTAACCGGAAATAGACTTCTCGTTAATCAGCACCGAAAAGATCGAGTACATCAATTTTTGACCTGGGGGAAGGTCTTTTTGAAAGGTATCATTCTGCGCATATTTAATAAAAAGTTTATCAATCTGTTCCCCGTCTTCTTCGATTGTTTGTTTAACATAGATAGAACCGGCATCGGCATTGACAACTTTTCGCGCTTCCAAAAGTATCCTTTCAAGAAGCAGATCAAGGTCCTGAATTTTATTAAATTCAGAATCAAGTTCGATGATTGATTTAAAGTCCTTAATACTTTGACTCATAAAAACTCCTTGTTCTTTATACTGCCGGCGATGAGATTTGAACTCATACCCCCTTACGAGGAGAGGATTTTAAGTCCTCAGTGTCTGCCATTCCACCACGCCGGCACGAAGGACAAAAAACTAATTTTCCGCGCCACTATCACTGTAATTTTATCAAATCACATCAACAATGAAAAGTGTTTTTATGATAATTTACAGGCATATACTTCAAAAGTATCGCCTAGGGAGAATATTCTGCTTATTGCCAAAAGAAGCCAATACAGGGGGCTTTTTCGGCTTTTTGCGAATTTTCCAAAAAACGGGAAGCGTTCAGGGTGATGGCCGGTACAGACAATTTTTTTAAGCTTAAACCCTGCCGCCAGCAGAGCCTTTTTGCAGGATTTAGGCGACCAAACAGTAAAATGATCCTCAGGGCTTTTTTCAAGATACCTTTTTAGTGAAAAACGGCCGGAAATTCCCGAAAAAGACGGGGTTGAAAATGCCAGTATCCCTTGCGGTTCCAATAATTTGTAAATTTCCTCAAGAGCGGAAACGCAGTCATAAAAATGCTCGATAACATACCAGAGGCTTATTACGGAGTAGTGGTTAGTGGGTAGTGGGTAGGGGGTAGTAGTGGTTAGTGAGGAGTGGTTAGTGGGTAGTGGGAACAGGGCTTGGGCGGCGGGGATGGCTAGGTTTTGTTTTACGAAGTTCACGGCATCTTCGCAGGGGTCTATGCCGAAGGGGGAATAGCCCTCCTCTTTTGCCGCCTGCAAGAAAGCCCCGTAAGCGCAGCCAATGTCAAGAAGAGCGGCTCCTGTTCCCTGCCCCCTGTCCCCTGCCCCCTTTTTAATAACCTTAAGGCGGCGTTTTGAGACCGATACTAGGTTTGGGAAATCTTCGAGGTAGGTTTTTCCGTATTGTTTTTGGTATTGTTCAAAAAAATAATCTTTGCCGTATTCAATTTGAGGCTCTGCAAGCCTTATCATATTGATAATACCGCAACGGCTGCAGCGCCGATATGAGCGATCGCTAAAGCGGGCAATTGTACGGTCGTGCAAAGGAGAATTACAGGCACTGCAATTACGGCTAACATTAGGCGAAAAACCGCTGATTAATAGGGCTAGGCTGCTGACGGGCTTGCGATCAAGATTATGCTTTTTTGCAAGTTCCTTGCAGTGATTTTTAATTGACGACAAATCTATGGGGAAATCTACGAGTAAATCTACCGCGAGTTTCTTTACGCTTGATGTTAAAAAGCCGGCAGCCTTGGATAGTTTTTCGTGGTACTTTGTCGGGTTAATCAAAATAACCCCTGCCCCGGCATACAATGCTTCAAAAGCCGTTATCCCGTAATGCGTTATTACCAGATCATATTCATGCAGATGTTCTGCCAGATTTGGAATACTGTTTCCCTTTGTAACAGTCAGCTCAATGCCCTTATTATTTAGCGCAGGGGCTTTGGAAACAGCAGAGCCAAGGCCGGCAGAATCCTCCTGGCCAAAACTGGCAAGAACCTTTAAGGGGCCGCTTCCGGCAGGAGGCAAAGGCTTTTTTTCTGGTAAAGGCAAAAGGGAAGGGGCAAAAACGTTAGGCGCTTCTAAGCATAGGTTTGGAAGAATATCAATTAAAAAGTCAAAAGAATCCCTGCAGGGGCCGCCTTCATCAATTCCAATAACTACAGACAATTCTTTCCAGAATGACAGTTCCTGCGGCGGGGTTTGAAATCTGTCAAGGATGATGCATTTCCAGTTCTTACCGGTTAAATTTTCTTGGTTAATTTCCGGAGTATAAAGCACTGCATCAATGTTCAATTGGCACAGATCATTCACCAGTTTTATGCAGCGAACCCTATGCCCGCCGCCCCGTCCAGGCTCATGGGCAGGGACTACAAGGATAGATGAAGGGGTGTTATTATCAACAATATAAAGGTCTTTATCTGCCATTCATCTGCATTTTAGCATTAAATTTAGTTAAAAACCAGTCCAGGATCGGTAGCTGCTACCTTTTTAACAGGGTGTATAATGCGAAAGTTTTTTTTGTTTTTGAGGTGTTTTATTTGTAACCTGAATATACGACTATTGAAACATGAAAACATTATATATGAAACAGCCAGAAATACACTGGCGCAATGTAAATCAATCATACCAGAAAACTGAACATTTTAAATGGTGTGATTCGTATTCTCTGGGCATAAAAGTGATTGATGACCAGCATAAAAGGCTGTTGGAATTTGTCAACGCTTTATGCAACGATGATGAAATACACACAGATGAAGAGCACGATTATTTCAAGGAAATAATTGCGCAGGCGGTAGATTACATTAAAACTCACTTCGCGGCAGAAGAAGGGATAATGCTTGCCACAAGATACCCTGGTTATGATGAACATAAAAAACATCACAACGACTTTATCTTAAACGTGGTTCGCAGCGCCAAAGATTATCATGCGGGAAAAAGGCTTGTGCTTAGTAAATTTTCGTGTTTCCTGAGAAATTGGATTTTATCCCATATTGCCGTAGTTGATGTGGGGTATATCGACTACTTTAAAAGCATCGCCATTCTCAGGTCTGACGGAAGTTTAATATTGCCGCCGGGACCAATAGAAAACATCAGCGACTTAAAATTTTCTGCAGCAATGATTTAGGGGATTCAATATTTCTTTTTTTGTTATATTTCAATAGTTCGGCTTTTAGCATATTTGGAATATCACTGATGTAAATATCGGTCTTCAGCATTTTTACTTTGTGCTTCAAGAAGTGTCAGTAATTCATGTGAGATGGTTTCTTTCCGTAACATTTAAATGCCCGCTCTTTTATATTAAATACAAGACTTAAATATGGTATTGCACTTTCGTTTAAATTATCAAGCTCTTTTATTATTTTCCGTAAAACCCTATAAGGATACATTTTATGCAGTAATATCTCGTCTGTTTCAAAACCGTAATTTGCTATTCGTCCGATTATAAATTTTTTATCCCGCTTAATATCAATCTTTTTAATATCTACATCCCAAAAAATATGAGGAGATAATTTGTATAAAATATCATTATCGATCTGCATTAAACTTTCTGCCATAGATAGATTATACGGAAAATTGTTTTGGCCTGCAATGGCAGTTTGCGTATGCGTTAATTATCGTCTCTCCCTGATAACGATTCTCCGCCCCTTCAAGGGCATTGTACAGAACCTTTGCTCGCTCATAGTCTTCCTGCGTGTCAACAGTCAGCCTGATTTCCGGGGCTTGCCAGCCTTTAGGGGCAAAGGGCCTGTGCAAGAGAAATTTTTCTGGATGGGCATACAGATAGGGGCAGACATGTTCACGGTCATAGGGGGCGCTGGTTTGCTCCTCTGCACGGAATAGAGCCGCCGCGCTGACCGATTCCACGCCTGCTCCAAATGGAAGCCCCTGATAACAGGCATAATCCGCCTGTAAATCCAGAGCCTCTTTATTGATGTCCCTTGCGGCATCGGCAAAAACAAAGGGGTTATCGCCTGTGGCGCGGATTACATGTTTAATATTAAATTTTCGAAGGCAAAGGCAAAACCTTCCAAGAACATCTTCTTTAGGGCCGGTAAATAAGGTAAAGCCTACTTCTTTTGCCAGCGGCCCAAAGGCTTCAGATGAATCTTCAGGGCAGGCAAGGATATAAAGGCCGACAGGGATATTTTTAAGCGCCTCCATTATGCGTAACACCATCGGCCTTTTGCCCAGGGGAAGAAGCTCTTTTCCGGGAAGCCGTGAAGAGTCAAGCCTTGCCTGCAGGACTATTGCTGTCAAAATTACAGCTCCAGCGGCAGTTCTTCTATAGCGCTAGGTTTCCAAAGGCCAATAATTGTTTGGGGGGCGCTTTTCCATCGTGAACTGTTCTCGTTTACCCAGTCGCGGCTGATTTTAAAATCATTCCAGGCTGCTGCTATTTTGCTTTTTGTCTTAAAATAATAACCTGGAAAACGCCGCATTGGAAGGCAAGCATTGTTTTGACGGTATAAGGGGGCAATATTTCTTAAATAAAAACGGCTGTAATCTGTATCTATGGTACTATCCTCTGAAGGGACTTTATCTTCATATAATAATTTTAGAACCTGCGTTCCGGCAATTTTTTCCCCCCAAAGGTATGAACGAAAACCAAAATCCATAAGCTGCCAATAACGGTTGTTATACGATCCGTCAAATTCTATTTTACGGAATTTTTCCCGGTCATATATTCCAACGCCGTCAAAGGGATATATGCTTGGAAGTCCTTCGCCCTTGTGGCTGAGCAATCGCGTTATAATTTTTTTCCGCTGCAGGGCAGGAGCCTGAATAGTGGGAAGCGTCTCAAACCGCGCATTCTGAATAGCAGGGACTGTACACAGGCGTTTTATGGTTTGAGCGTTTCCGGGCGCATATGTCAGGCGTTTTGCAAGTTTTTCGGCATTTCCGCCTGTAATAAATTTCATATCATTCCAAATAACAAAGAACAAAGGAGTGTCAATTTCATAAACTGCCATATTGATCTGCTCTCCCATATTATAGGACTGGTGCAGAAGCATAAAACGAACAAACGGAAAACGGTTTGAAAGTTCTTCTATATCGTAATGAAAAGGTTTGGGTTCAACAGAGACTACGGTATCAAAGCCTGCTTTTTCAAGATCGTAAAATAAATTTCTTCGTGCATAACGGCCTCCCCTGTTAAGGAGAATAGCGGAAAGCCCTGTCGAATTAAGGCGTTCCTTGCCTCCTATTACAGTGTAACAGGAAAGTTTTTCATCAGAAGTTAAAGGTATAGTACTCATCACATCCTGCGCAAAGGGAATTATATTTTTCTATGCCGGGAAAAAGCCCCGCCTGCTGCAAATAATTTTTTTGCCCGCGTTCCCAAATAAGATCAAGCGGTTCCGTTAAAACATTCCCTAAAATTATTTCGCCTGACTGCCGGCAAAGAGGAACCGTGCCGTCCAGCAGAACAGGCATATCCCTCATTAAATGCCAGCACGGCTTTCTTTCCACCGGCGAAAGGTCCGAAGCCTGTTTTTTCGGCAGTAATCCGCAAAAATCATCGTATTTTTGCACAATGATATTTTTTACATCGCCTAATGCTTCCTTCCATGAACGGAAAAACTTCTCTATATCATCTTCGTCTCCGGCAGTGCGTACTGCCTGCACATAGGTATCATTTGGAAAAAGTGAAAAAAGTTTTTTTGCACAGGCATTTGCCTCTGCAAACCCTGCCCCACGGATTTCCATGTACCGTTTTGGATCAGCTGAATCAAGTGAAACTATCCATGAAAACTTTTCGCATAGGCTGTTAGTTGAATTTGCCTTATATTTTTCTGCCATTTGGGAACAGGCCTCAAGCTCGCTGTCTTTCCAGCCAATCCCCGAAGTTTCAATTACAAGGGAAAGCCCGCTACGCCGTAAAACCATTTCTATCAATTCAAGTTTTTTGGGGTGAAGCGCAAGTTCCCCCCAAAGGGAAAGATCTATTACCGCATCGCCTGAAAAATCAATTATTTTATCAAGGATAGATTCAAAAATTGCCGCTTCCATAAAACCGCGTTTTTCGGTAACATTTTTTTCGATTATGGGCCAGGGGCAAAATTTACAGGACTGGGGGCAGCCTTCAAAAACCTGTATGGGGTAAAAAGCAGGAAGCGTTCTTAAAATATCAGGTTTTTCTGCAATTATTTTTTCTACAGCGGATGTATCAGGAATTTCGCCCTTGTTTGCATCCAAAAAACGCCGCAGCAATAGATGGTTTCTTTTAGAATCGGCGCAAAGGTTAAGGCGGTGGCAGCGAAGGTCAATCGAAGAGATTTCTGTTTCAATGTCAAATGCGTTAATATCTTTTTGAATTACAGAAAAAAGCATATCCCGTGTTACGGGGGCCTTTTCATTTTTATCATTGTCTTTATCGGCTAACTTTTTAAGATAAACGGCGGCAGAGGGCAAAAGCAATTCCACAGCAAGACCGTAAGGCCATCCGTCCGCATAAGAATATTCTGCCGCATAACGAATGTGCCTTTCGATAAGTTTTTCCGCAAGGGCGGGATCCAAAAATGGGCAGTCCGCCCAGGCAAAACAAATATGATCAAAACCGGCTGACAGGGAAATAAGCGTTTCAAGCAGGTCATTTACAGACCAGAAATCTTTTTTAATGGTTTGAATATCCTTATCAACCATAGGTAAAGGCAAATTTCCTTCCAAAATCACTATTTTATTTATGCCGGAGATTTTTCGTACTTGTTCTAAAGCCATTTCAAAGCTGCTTTTGCCGTTTTTCAGGCTTTCCAATGCCTGTCCCGACAGATTGCCTGCATACAACACAAGAAGCATATTCATACCTTTCTATTATCGGCTAATATTTCCACTTGCTTTTATGGTTTTTTCAATGTATACTTGACTTTAGGAGTTAAATTGATACGGATAGTTCATGTTGACAACAGTAAATTTTTCCGAAAATTGATGAAGATTTTTCTTTCGGAATTAGGTATGCAGTCTGAAGGTTTTGATAGGGGCGAAGATGCTATAAATGCTGTTAAAAACGGCGGAATATCATGTGTTATTACAGGGCTTGAATTGCCTGACATGACCGGGGAGCGCCTTATCGAAGAAATAATAGCCACAGGCCGTTCTCTGACAATTATCGCAGTTACCGCTTCCGGGGATGAAGAAAGGGTAAGAAACCTGGAAACCATGGGAGTAAAAGCCACTATTCAAAAAGCAGGCGACTGGAAAGAAAAACTGCGGGAATATTTGTAAAGCCACAGCTTTTCCCTATGAACAACCTGTTGTACCGCCGCAGGTATGGCATTTCATGCAGGAGCCGTTTCTTACCAGCGTGAAAGACGCGCATATAGGGCAAGGATCACCTTCGTAACCTTTAATACGTGCCTGCGCGATTTTTGCCAATTCGCTCTGTTCCTGTTTCGGCTGATCCATCACTTGCACCGAGGCCTGCGCCATGGTCCTTGACTTAGTTTTTAACTGCGGGTTGTAGCCCTCAGAATCCCCTGCCTTGGCTTTAATTCCCTTGCCTGTTTCGCCGTGACTTTCCTGCCCGGCGCTGCCCCGCGCATCTGATCCCATTGACGCCAAACCCGAAAGACCTTGCGGTTTTTGCCCCTGGGCACTTGCCGGAGGGATAAGGCCGGGCTTAAATCCAGAGCTTTGTTTCCCGCCGTGATGCGCCTTATTATCTGATGTATCACTGCCTTTCATGCCTGTTGAAAGTAGGTCTTCCGGCTTTACCTGCCCAAGTTCGCTTCGTTTAAGATAACTTATTGCCAAATCACGGAAAATATAATCTATAACGCTTGTCGCCATCTTAACATAGTCATGGCCTTGAACAATCCCGTTAGGTTCAAAACGGCTGTATGTGAACGCTTCAACATATTCTTCCAGAGGCACGCCGTACTGAAGGCCCAAAGAAACAGTAATTGCAAAACTATTTAGAAGGCTGCGGAATGCCGCCCCTTCTCTGTGCATATCGAGAAAAATTTCCCCGAGGCTGCCATCGTCATACTCTCCCGTGCGGATATAAATTGAATGTCCTGAAATTTTTGCCTTTTGAGTATAGCCCATTCTGCGGCTTGGCAAGGGACGGCGAATCCCTCTTACCGCGGCCTTTTTATCGCCAAGCTGGGGCAGGGGCAGTTCAAGTCCGCGCTCTACTTTAAGTATGGTGTCCGCCAGCGGATCGGTTCCGGGGGCAAGAGACGAAAGCGGTTGGGAAAGTTTTGAGCCGTCACGGTAAAGAGCTACGGCTTTTAATGCATTCTTCCATGAAAGCATGTATGCGCCTTTAACATCTTCGAAATTTGCAGCATTAGGCATATTGATTGTTTTTGATATTGCCCCGGAAATAAAAGGCTGCACTGCCGACATCATCCCGACATGAGCTGTCCAGGGGATTGAACGAATGCCGTTTTTCCCCGAGGGGGTTGCCGTGTCAAAAACCGCATAATGCTCTTTTTTTAACCCGGGGGCGCCTTCAAGACCCATGGTGCCGCATATAAATAATTCTGCTTCTGCAATTTCCTCGGCGCTAAAGCCAAGATGCCTAAGCAGGCTGAAGCCCGGCAATGACCATGTAGATTCGGGAACGTGAAGAATTTTTTCGATAAAATCTTTTCCAAGAACATAAGCGTTAAAAACCGCTTCAAGGCTGACGGCTGATTTAACCGCATCTTCGGCAGCATTTACAGCTTCTTTACTAAAACCTTTTGCCTTGAGGGTCTCAGGGTTAATACCAGGCGAATCTGATAAAGTTTTGTAACCGGTTGCGTAGGCAATAATTTCTTCCATTGCCTTTTGCGAATAACCAAGAGCTTCCAGTGCCGGAGGCACAGATTGATTGATGATCTTAAAATGGCCGCCTCCCGCCAGTTTCTTGAATTTTACCAAAGCAAAATCCGGCTCTACGCCTGTGGTATCACAGTCCATTAAAAGGCCGATTGTGCCTGTGGGGGCAATAGCGGTAACTTGTGCATTGCGATAACCGTGAGCCTCGCCAAGTTCAAGGGCCCTGTCCCAAGCGGCTTTTGCACCGTCTAAAAGGTAGGAAGGGCAATAGGCAGGATCGATCCCGCATGGAATTGTATGAAGCCCTTCGTATTCTGCATCTGGAGCGTTATACGCCGCCCTTCGGTGGTTACGTATAACACGGAGCATATTTTCGGAATTATCCTTGTAAAAATAAAAAGGCCCCTGCTCAGAAGCCATGCGGGCGGATTGGGAATAGGCTTCCCCGGAAAGCATTGCCGAAAGAGCCCCTGCCACTGCACGGCCTTCACCGGAATCGTAGGCAAGCCCCATCAGCATAAGCAGGGTGCCGAGGTTTGCAAAACCCAGTCCCAGCGTACGGTACTGATAAGACAGCTCTGCAATGCGCCGCGATGGAAACTGCGCCATAACAACTGAAATTTCCAAAACAGAAGTCCATAAGCTTATAGCATGAAGATACCCTTCTATATTAAACATTTTTGATTTTTTATCGTAAAAAGAAGTAAGGTTAATTGAAGCAAGATTACAGGCAGTATCGTCCAAAAACATATATTCCGAGCATGGATTCGAAGCGCGAATCTCCCCTGCGGCGGGGCAGGTATGCCAGTCATTAATGGTCGTATGGAACTGAAGGCCAGGGTCGGCGCATTGCCAGCTGTTACAGGCAATATCTGTCCAGAGTTTTCTCGCCTTAATTGTTTTTACAGCGGCGCCTGATGTGCGGCTTGTAAGCTGCCAATCCAAATCATTCAGAACCGCTATCATGAATTCATCGCTTATCCGCAGGCTGTTGTTTGAACTTTGGCCGGAAACGGTATTGTAAGCCTCATCGTCCCAGGCAGTTGAAAATAAAGCTATTGTATCACAATCACCCTGTTCTATACGCCTAAGCTGCTGGTACAGATAAGCCGCCGGTATTTTATCCCTAAGGGCAGCGCGTAGGGCAGATGCAAGATCGTGATTTTTTTCAACATTGAATTTATCGGTATCAGGGCCGCGGAATCCTGCAAGGGCTTTTTTAATGTTTTCCAGATGCCTTCTTACAATTTCAGAGCCTGTCACAAGAGATGCAACCTTGTGTTCCTCCTCGGCTTTCCATGAGATGTATTTTTCCACATCGGGATGGTCTGCATCAAGCGTTACCATCTTTGCGGCACGGCGGGTTGTGCCACCGGACTTTATCGCCGAAGCCGACCTGTCAAGGATTTTTAAAAACGACTGAAGGCCGGAGGATTTTCCCCCGCCTGAGAGTCCTTCATTCTGGCCGCGTATCCTTGAAAAGTTTGACCCCGTGCCGGAGCCGTATTTAAACAGCCTTGCTTCTCTTGTAAGCAGATCCATTATGCCGCCGTCTTTAACCAGATTGTCTTCGATAGAGAGAATAAAACAGGCATGGGGCTGAGGGCGCTTGTACGCACTGTCTGATTTTACAGCCTCATTTTTTTCCGTATCAAAATAAAAGTGCCCTTGTGCAAGACCGTCTATGCCATACACCGAATACAAACCGGTATTAAACCATTGCGGGCTGTTAGGCGCAGCAAATTGATGAGACAGCATATAACATATCTCATCATAAAAAGCCAGGGCGTCTTCTTCGCCGTCGAAGTAATTATTTTGCTGCCCCCAATTCATCCAGGTAAATGCCAAACGGTGAAAAACCTGCCTGGCATCATGTTCTGCGCCATCCTCCGGCAGAGCGTCAGTTGCATCATCATTGCCGTTTTCGCCGCTTGCCCATTTTTTCCACTCGTACATTTTATCAGCGGGAACGCCTGCCTTGCGAAAATATTTTTGCGCAATAATGTCCGCTGCAATTTGGCTCCAAAAATTTGGCACAATGACAAAGTTCTCGGAAAAAATAAGCATTCCGTCGGGATTACGTATTTCGCTTTTACGTTTTTCCCATACTATTCCGTGATACGGTCCCGTTTTTGGATCCGTGAAAAACCGTTTGATTTTCATTAACTATTTTCCGCCTTTTTTAAAAAGGAATATTCTTGTGAAACACCGCTGTTTCAGGGCAACTGCCATATATATAGCGGTTATAAGGCAAGTATACACCATATAGAGGGTACTATGCAAGAGGAATTTTCTTAAAATTCACCTTATGCTGAAATTTAATTCGTAAACATTGTGCATAAGGCGGATTAAGGCAGGTGGGGCGCAAAGCGTGGGGGTTTTTACCTCGCCACTAGCACGCCGCTTGCATTTATCTGATGCGTGGGGCTGATTGCCTGCATATCTGTCGTTGAGTTAAATCTAAAGTCTCCAAGCGTGATGTTACTCAAACCGGCGCTAATGCCCGCGCCATTCAGAACCGTTTTACCTACCCAATCGCTAATGGTAGTACTCGGGGATCCACTATTAAAAGTATATAGGTCAAGCTGATCAATGGTGCCTGTCCAGCCGCTTTCAATTGCCAGGGTAGAATGACTGGTCATTCCACCATAGTTGGTAAGAGTCAGCCTGCCAACAGCGGCGGGGGGTGCCTGACACCTTTGACTTAAGAACTTGCCTGTTGATTGGCTATGTGCTAAACTGAAATTAGTATGTTGTTATATCATGGAAGTAATACAAGTGTTGAAAAACCTCAGTTGATAAACCAAACAAGAGGGCTTGACTTTGGTAAGGGCTTTTATTTGACTTCAAGAGAGGAACAGGCACAGCAGTTTTCGCATAATGTTATTAAACGACGAAAATCTGGTATTCCGACAGTAAGCGTATATGAATATGACGAAGTAACGGCAAAAAATACACTGGAGTTTAGAATTTTCCCGGAATCTAATGCTGATTGGCTTGAATTCGTAAGAGATAATAGGTTGAAAGCCTATACAGGTAAGCAATATGACATTATTTATGGACCTGTAGCTGATGACAGAGTATATGCAACCATTCAGGCGCTTGTTATCGGGCAATTTAATATAGAGGCAGCGTTGGCTGCATTAAAGCCTCATAAATTATTCAATCAATACTGCTTTGCAACAGAAAAGGCTTTATCTATGTTGAAATTTAAAACTGCAACACAACAGGAGGTAAAAAATGGTGTATCAAGAAAACCTTAACGTGGTACTTACATTTATAACACCGG
>Ga0099364_10002959_pt1 | contig 26783 bp, 11 predicted proteins | sample TergutTh196P3_FD_73070 | JGI IMG/M metagenome (GOLD analysis project Ga0099364, IMG submission 73070) | Microcerotermes parvus P3 segment gut microbial communities from Pointe-Noire, Republic of the Congo - Th196 P3 | ecosystem: Host-associated > Arthropoda: Insects > Digestive system > Gut ...
ATTTGTGTATTTCGGTAAACTCAATAACAATTTCGGTAAACTCAATAACAATTTCGGTAAACTCAATAACAATTTCGGTAAACTCAATAACAATTTCAATAAATTCAATAACAAATTCGTGGCTAAAAATAAAAATAAAAAAATTTTCAAAAATAATACAATAATAAAAAACATTATACGTTTTGGCATCCAAAATAATAATTTTATATGGTTATGAAAAGAAGTAAACTTTTAGTTTTTTTATTTTTATTTTGCCTTGTAAATTTTTTGGCAAAGGCTGATATTACGGTAAATATCAACGGATTGACTACTGTTCCGCAAATACAGAGTGCAATACAAACAGGAATTACTTCCTTATCTAGTAGCGGTGGCGGTATTGTTACCGTTATTAATGAAGATAGCGGTGGTAACAGCGTTCCTTACACAAATGCAAATGGTGCGTTGACGCTGAATATTCCTTTTGATGTTTCAGTTTTTTGGAACTTAAATTATTCGAGTTCAGGGGCTTTTATAGGTCCGATGTTGACTTTGTCGGGCTCGGGGGCTTTTGAACTTATTAACGGAAGTTCTTTGATACACAATTTTAATGGCACAGGAACTGCCGGCGGTACGACACTCCGCATTACAGGCGCAGGAACAAGCCTCACTATCAGAGACGGAAGTAATCTGTTTTCTGATTTAGGTGGCTATGGAATCCTTATTGCAGCATCAAATGTTACTATCAACGTAAATAGTAACGGAATTATCAAAAGTTCAACAGGTAATTCCAATGCGGCAATACATATCAACAATGACTTTCAGGGCATTGTCATTAATGTAGACGGCGGCTCAATTATTTCAGAAGATAGCGGATATGCCATTGAAGACGGCACAGGAACAGCAACAATTCCTAACAATGCCTTAATTAATGTAGGAAATGAAACAAATTCGTTGGTTCAATCTGGAAGTACAAGTGCCATTCGAGGTAGAGGAGCCGGTACAATAGTTATGATTAGTGGTGGTACGATTACAAGTGCAAATCCCGACAATTTTAATCCGACAATTAATATGAGTGGAAGCACCATTGAAAACGTAATTATCACAGGCGGGAGTGTTCAGGCTACAGCGTTAGGTGGATATTGTGTTCAAACAACGGGTAACGTGTCGGTTAGTGGTGGAACGGTAACAGCAATCAATGGTCGCGCAATTAATCTTGTAGGAATGAACTCAATAGCAGCCATCAGTGGCGGAAAAATAGAGACAACAGGAACGGGACATGCGGTTTGTACAGCAACAACAAATCCCGAAACAGTAGTAAATGCCTCAGTTATTGTAACAGGCGGATTAATTTCGTCAACAAGTGGTGATGCAATTCATGTTACAGGCGCAAATTCTGCCGTTACTATTGAAGGTGGTATAGTTCAAGCAACCACAGGATATGGAATATATGGACAAAACATATATACACCTATTGATATTTATGGCGGCTTTGTTTTTGCTTTTGGAACAGATATTACGGGAACGCCCGCATCAAATAATGTTACTAACAGACCTCCGCACGTTACAGACGGCGTTCTTGTAGCGTGGAATAATCCAAATTCTACTCCGCCGCCAGAATATATTGTTTTTAGCACTGACGCACTTATTAGAAACCCTGCGGGAGCAACTGTGGTATGGTATGATGACGGTACGGGAGGAGGTATTGCTTATGTAAATGGAAACAATAGTGGTTTTTTTAATTTAGACGTAATTGTACAATCGTTACAACCCGATATTGATGGCGTTTTATATGTTGATTTGACAAAAACAGGAAACGGCTCATCGTGGGAAGATGCCTATCCAAATTTGTCTCGTCCTTTATTATATGCTGCGCAACAACGCTCTATATTGCTTGGAAGTCCTACCAATCTTATTAAACAGATATTTATTGCTGAAGGAACATATAAACCTCTTTTTGAAACAAATGGTTATCATTTTGACGATAAAACATTTCCTGAATATGACGGTGGCAGGAACAACGCATTTATTTTAGTACCTAACTTAAAAATTTTCGGTGGTTTTATTCCTCAAAATTTAACTCCACCTTTTTCTTTAAATAATTTACCTTCTTTTGGAGAATCAGGTAGGAACGGAGTGACAACACTTTCGGGTGATACCAACGGAGACGACATTGATGGTGATTTCACACAATACCGCGACGATAACACATACCACGTAGTTATTGGCGTAGGAATAGATCAAGATACTGAAACATCTATTGATGGAGTTACAATTTCAGGCGGACATGCAAACCTTGGTAACTTAATTTCAGTAAATGGTGTCAACAACATTGACCTAGATTATGGTGGAGGAATTTATAATAGAAATTCATCGCCACTGCTTAATAATCTTATTATAAGTGATAACTACGCAATGGTTCGCGGTGGCGGGGTCTATAATATAGATTCGTCTCCTTCGCTGGCAAATGTAGATATCAGCAAAAACACTGTAGGGCAACAAGGAGGTGGAATTTTTAATTTTAATTCGAATCCTTCTTTATTTAATGTGAATATTAGTGAAAACGAATCAGGTAACACTGGCGGAGGAATGGTAAACAGAGATGGGTCATCTCCTACGCTTGTTAATGTTACTGTAATAGGGAATAATGGCGCAGCCAGCGGAGGTGGAATAAGAAATTATACAAATTCGTCTCCAATTCTCACAAATGTTTTGATTAGCGGCAACAAATCAACAAGTTCAGGCGGAGGAATTTTTAACTATGACAATTCTTCTCCTGTTATGACAAACGTAACAATAAGTGGAAACTATTCAGGAAATCAGGGCGGCGGTATTTCTAATGAAGTTAATTCTTTTCCCGTGATTTCAAATTCTGTTATTTGGGGTAATGTTGCTTCTAATGCGGCTACAAATAATGTAGAAAATGTATCGGGTAGTAACAGCAGTTTCACTCACTCTCTTATTGAAGGTAGCATTATTAGTGGAGTTTGGCAAACGGCATTCGGAAATGACCTCGGTAATAATATTGCCACAAATCCGATGTTTTTAAATTTAATAACTCCTACATCAAGCAATACGCCTAATATTCTTGGTGATCATCGTTTGAATGATTTAAGTCCAGCAATTGATGCGGGTAATTTTATTTTAAATGCTACTTCCACCGACCTTGACGGGAATCCGCGTGTTATGGGCGATAATATTGATATGGGAGCTTATGAAAATGAACACGCAGCAATTATTAGCCCAAAACCTACTGATAATATTTTATATATAGACCATACGAAAAGTGGAGACGGCTCTTCGTGGGAAGATGCCTTCCCTAATCTTTCTCTTGCAATGATATATGCTGCAATGCAACAAGCAGATGTGAGTGGTACTAATGAAGAAGAAAAAATTATTGAAATACGAATTGCCGAAGGTACTCATTATCCGAAATTTAACGCAGACGGATATAATTTTGACAATAAAATATTTCCTGTTACGGATGGCGGACGTGATAATGCTTTTGTGCTTGTTCCGCGAGTAAAAACGTACGGTGGTTTTAAACCATTAGATTTAGACCCGCCTAATTCGTTAAATGCGTTGCCCGATTATGGTGAAACAGGTAGAGACGGTATAACTATTTTTTCTGGCGACATTAACGGAGACGACATTGAAGGAGATTTATCAATTAACAAAAGTGACAATGTTTATCACGTAGTTATTGCAGTTGGGACTGTTGCCGATAATATTATCGACCAAAATACTCTGTTAGACGGAATTACAATTACAGGAGGAAATGCTGATAATATTCCATGGAATATTACTATAAATGGCAAAACTGTAAATGGTGGTGACAGCGGCGGTAATTATAATGATAGTGCGTCTCCAATGTTTAATTATGTTACAATTAACGAGAACATAGGAACCCGACGCGGTGGCGGTATGTTTAATATTAATTCATCACCAATTTTGAACAATGTTATTATTAGTGGGAACAATGCAAATCCAGGTTGGGGTTCTGGTGCGGGTATATATAATGATGGTTCTAATCCTACACTAACAAACGTTATTATTAGTGATAACAAAGCAATAGGAGATGGCGGCGGTATATATAATATTAATATGTCATCGCCTTTTTTGAAAAATGTTATTATTAATGGAAATAGTTGTGAATTTATGGGTGGTGGAATATTTAGCGAAAATTCACAATCTGTGCTTATCAACGTTACTATAAGCGGAAACGTAGCTTCCTCCACAACATTTGGAGTTGGGGGCGGAATGTATGTTTCGTATTATTCTTACCCAATTCTTACTAATGTTACAATTAGCGGAAACTTAGCCGCTGATATGGGCGGGGGCATTTTTAACGATGTATCTTCCGAACCTCAAATTTCCAACTCTATTATTTGGGGAAATAGTGCACCCTCATTCATTAATGTACACAATAGAATTAATAGTAACCCTGTTTTTTCAAATTCTTTAATAGAAGGCAGTATTATTGGAGGAGTATGGCAAACGGCTCTATTTGGCACTGATGGTGGTTTTAATATTGATGACGATCCGCACTTTGTTCAATGGATTGACCCTCAATCTGTTACCATGCCAACAACTGATGGAGATTATCGTTTACAAGTTACAAGCCCCGCAATTGAAAAAGGTAATAATCAGGCATATTTAGATGCACTAATTATTGATAATTTTGACAATGAAACAGACCTCTCGGGAAATCCACGTTTGCGTGGTCATTTTATTGATATGGGTGCGTATGAATATCCGTTGGAAGAAATAACAAATGTTGCGATAATTGTTACTGCACCTGTTGTAAACGTTGCGCCAAATAATTCGGCATCACCCGATGGGCTTGCTGATTATACAATAGAAGATGTATTTTGGATGCCCGGACATAATCCTTTTCAGGGAGAGCAACCTTATACGGTAACTGTTACCATAGAGGCAAATGTTGGATTTATTTTTATGGACTTGGCAACCGCAACAATAAATGGACAACCCGCACAAGTTACTTACAACCCTGACGGAACTATTACGATTTCATTTACTTTCGAACCATTGGACAAATTAGATCCCGATGTAATATTCCCCGATGGTGCAACAATGTTTTATGGACAACAACTGTCGCAAGCAACATTGAACGGTGGTACTATAACAACAGAAGGAACATTTGCTTTTGCTACTCCGGCTGCAATGCCAACAGTAGCACAAAGTGGTTATTTCCAACTGATTTTTACTCCCGACGATACAAATATTTATAATATAATTACTGATGATATATATGTTACTGTTTTACCGCTAACAATTTCTATTTCAGACGTTTCACACACAAAGATTTATGATGGAAATAGTACCGCATTAAATGTTATTGTTACATTAGATGACAATGATATATTAATTGGTGATATTGGCGATGTTGATGTTGATTTAGTCACCGCAGAATATATATTATCAACGGCAGGAACTACAACTTTAACTATTACAGCAATAGATTTAACAGGTTCAAAAGCAGAAAACTATACAATATTGTTGCCAGAAACTTTCGAAGTTGATGGTATTATACAAAAAACAATCGGAATTGTAGACGTTTCACACACAAAAATTTATGATGGAAATACTACTGGATTAAATGTTATTGTTACATTAGATGACAATGACATATTAATTGGTGATATTGGTGATGTTGAAGTTGATTTAGTAACCGCAGAATATATATTATCAACCGCAGGAACTACAACTTTAACTATTACAGCAATAGATTTAACAGGTTCAAAAGCAGAAAACTATACAATATTGTTACCTGAAACTTTTGAAGTTGATGGTATTATGCAAAGACCGATTGAAATAACAGGTTTTTCAATTACTAAAATTTATGATGGCACAACTGACGTGCTTGATTTTGGTAATTTAGAGTTTGTTAATCTTGTTGATAATGAGAATGCTGATGTAGATATATCGGGTGTTACTGCTAATTATGCATCATCCGAAGTTGGCGTACATTTAATCACTTTTGTTGGCGAGTTCGGAATGCTGCCAATTGGATTAACTAACCCTAATAACTACATTATTACACAACCAACAGGAATTAATGGTATAATAACTCCCGACTCTCCCGTTATAATTACTGACAATCTTCCTGACGGAATAGTTGGCGTTCCTTATAATGAGACCCTTTTAGCATCTGGATATCAACCAATTACTTGGAATATTGAAAATGGTAATTTACCTGATAATTTATATTTAGATAGTGATACGGGCATTATTTCAGGTACTCCAACGCTTGCAGGTACATATAATTTTAAAGTAAAAGCAACCAACGATGCAGGTTTTGATGAAAAAGATTTTACTATAGTTATACACAATGCACCTGAACATCCAATGATTATAACAGATGAACTTCCGGATGGTATGGTTGGCGTTCCTTATAATGAAATAGTTGAGGCAGTTGGCGATCAACCAATAACTTGGAATATTGAAAATGGAAATTTACCTAATGATTTATATTTAGATAGTTATACGGGCATTATTTCAGGTACTCCAACACTTGCAGGTACATTTACTTTTACAATTAAAGCAACCAATGATGCAGGCTTTGATGAAAAAGATTTTACTATAGTTATACACAATGCGCCTGAACATCCAATGATTATAACAGATGAACTTCCGGATGGTATGGTGGGCGTTCCTTATAATAAAATAGTTGAGGCAGTTGGCGACCAACCAATTACTTGGAATATTGAAAACGGTAATTTACCTGAAAGTTTGAATTTAGATAGTGATACAGGTATTATTTCAGGAACACCCACACTTGCAGGTACATATACTTTTAAAATAAAAGCAACCAACGATGCAGGTTTTGATGAAAAAGATTTTACTATAGTTATACACGACGCACCTGAACATCCAATAATTATAACAGATGAACTTCCTGATGGTATGGTTGGCGTTCCTTATAATGAAATAGTTGAAGCAGTTGGCGACCAACCTATTACTTGGAATATTGAAAACGGTAATTTGCCTAATGATTTGAATTTAGATAGTGAAACAGGTATTATTTCAGGTATTCCAACACTTGCAGGTACATATACTTTTACAATAAAAGCAACCAACGATGCAGGTTTTGATGAAAAAGATTTTATTATAGTTATACACAATGCACCTCAACATCCGCATATTTATACAGAAACGTTGCCCGATGGTATGGTTGGCGTTCCTTATAATGAAATAGTTGAGGCAGTTGGCGATCAACCAATAACTTGGAATATTGAAGATGGTAATTTGCCTAATAATTTATATTTAGATAGTGATACAGGTATTATTTCAGGTACTCCAACTCTTGCAGGTACATATACTTTTACAATAAAAGCAACCAACGATGCAGGTTTTGATGAAAGAGATTTTACTATAGTTATACACAATGCGCCTGAACATCCACATATTTATACAGAAACGCTGCCCGATGGTATGGTTGGCGTTCCTTATAATGAAATAGTTGAGGCAGTTGGCGATCAACCAATAACTTGGAATATTGAAGATGGTAATTTGCCTAATGATTTGAATTTAGATAGTGATACAGGCATTATTTCAGGTACTCCAACTCTTGCAGGTACATTTACTTTTACAATAAAAGCAACCAACGATGCAGGTTTTGATGAAAAAGATTTTACTATAGTTATACACAATGCGCCTCAACATCCACATATTTATACAGAAACGTTGCCCGATGGTATGGTGGGCGTTCCTTATAATGAAATAGTTGAAGCAGTTGGCGACCAACCAATAACTTGGAATATTGAAGATGGTAATTTGCCTAATGATTTATATTTAGATAGTGAAACAGGTATTATTTCAGGTACTCCAACACTTGCAGGTACATATAATTTTAAAGTAAAAGCAACCAACGATGCAGGTTTTGATGAAAAAGATTTTACTATAGTTATACACGATGCACCTGAACACCCTATTATTATAACAGAAGAACTTCCGGATGGTATGGTGGGCGTTCCTTATAATGAAGTAATTGAAGCAGTTGGCAATACACCGATGGAATGGTTTATGATAGATGGTATATTTCCAAACGGTTTATCTGCCGATTTATCTTCAACTGATAACTTTGTGATTATAACAGGTACTCCGACTTTAGCAACTACGTTTACTTTTACCATAAGAGCAATAAACGAGGCAGGAAGGGATGAAAAAGAGTTTACCATAATTATACATGAAGCACCCGAACATCCAATAATAATAACAGAAGTACTTCCTGACGGTATGGTTGGAGTGCCTTATAATGAAATAGTTGAGGCAATCGGAGACCAACCTATTACTTGGAATTTAGAAAGCGGTGATCTTCCCAACGGTTTGAATTTTGATGTAGAAACGGCTATTATTTCGGGAATGCCATCCCAAATTGGTACATTTACTTTTACAATAAAAGCAACCAATGATGCAGGTTTTGACGAAAAAGAGTTTACAATAATTATACTCGACACACCCGATCATCCAATAATTATTACAGAAGTACTTCCATTCGGTATGGTGGGAATGCCTTATAGTGCAATAATTGAGGCAGTCGGCATTAAACCTATCACTTGGGAAATTGAAATTGATAATGGTAATCTGCCCGATGGTTTGAATTTGGATATTGAAACAGGTATTATTTCTGGTATTCCAACTCTCGAAGGTGTTTTTACTTTTACTATTAAAGCAGAGAATGATGCAGGTTTTGATAAAAAAGAGTTTACAATTTTTATAAATAATATTTTAGTTGACGATGTTGTTGCAGAATATGGCGGAGATGGTCGTTTTTATGCAATGGCGTTTATAAGTTGCGACGACTCGTCTGTAAAAGTTGAGATTGAAACAGAAGACACATCGGTTGTCATTGAAATTGATGGTATTAAAGAAAATCCCCATAATGTAAACCTTAATAATCTTAATTACGGCGAAAATGAAATTTCAGTTAAAATTAATGAACAAGAATATATAGTAGTTATCGACAAGCCCGTACCGTTTTTTGATATTGTAGTATTACGTTGGGATAATCGTCTTACTGTCATTAATAATCCTGAAAATAATCACGGTTATAAATTTACTTCGTTTCAATGGTATCAAAATGGACAGCCAGCAGGCACAGAACAGTCGTGGTCAGCAGATAGTAACGGTAATCCTATCAATACCAATGACATTTTTTACGTAGAAGTAGAAGGACATTTACTGTCAAATCCTGACAACATTATCAAATTACGTACTTGTGAAACTCATATAACATGGTTGCACGATCATAATTTAATAGTGTATCCAATTCCCGTTTCAAGCGGACAAACACTTTGGCTTGAAACTGATATTGATGACATTGAATTTTATGAAACAGCCGAAATTGAAGTATATGATTTATTAGGTATAGTTATTGATAAATTCCGTTTACAGGGTAGAATAACAACCATCAATATATCGTATAATTCGGGAGTATATATGTTTGTGTTACGAAATAAAGATGGTTTTACAAAAGAGTTAAAAGTTACAGTGAAATAAATAATAAACAGTTAAAATGATAAAACATTAATCATGATGAAAAAAATAATAATAACAACAGTAATTTCCCTTTTGGGAATAATGAGTTCGCTTTATGCTCAACAATTTGAGCAACATAAGCATGAATTTTCAATCTATGGCGGTGCCGGTGCAAGTACTTTAACTTATAAAACAAATATCGGCGACCGATATATCCGTATGGGAGGACTTTTTGGCTTGGGATATGGTTATTTTTTTAATCCTCAATGGGGATTGAATACAGGAGTGGAGTTTGCATCTTATAACTCAAGATATCAAATGAAAGCTTTAGAAGATAATTATTCTGCAATTGATATTGACAATAATATGTTTGAATTTCGTTCTTTAGCAAACCACTACAAAGAACGACATAGTGCAAATTTTATACAAATACCATTGATGGTACAATTCCAACCTCAACCTGATATATTAAACTATTTTGTTGCACTTGGAATTAAGATGGGAATACCTATAAAAGGAAAATATAAAAGTTCTGTAGACCTGTTTAATGCGGGCTATTACGAATATGAAGATTATACATATTATGACCATTTTATGGGTTTTGGGGATTATGATGACATTAAATCTAACGGAACATGGGATTTTAAGCCTTCTTTTCTATTATCCGCAGAATTAGGTTATAAATGGAAATTGAACAATCAAATGTCACTATATACGGGCTTATATTACGATCTCAGTTTAAATACAATTAACAAAGATAAGTCGGGAGATAGACCGACAAATTTAGTTGCATATAATAGCGAAAATCCAACCAATTATGCAGTGAATAGCGTTATTTATTCTCCTTATACACAAAACGATATAGGTCAACCAATTATTGAAAAGATAAGACCCACTGCAATGGGTATAAAAGTGAAACTTACGCTCGGAAAAGATCCTTTCCAAAAGAAATTGCCACCTGACGACGTACCTTGTTTCCCCAAACCATCTGATGTCGGAAAAGAAGTTGTCATCGAAGTTGAACCAGAACCCGAACCAGAACCTCCCGTTGAAGAGGTTATAGAACCAATTCCTACTCAAAAATTTGTCTTAATTTATGCAGTAGACAAAGAAGATAATACTCTTTTCCCAATCGATTTGAATGTTAAAAATTTAGTACAAGTTAATGAAATTATAAGACCAACCGAAGATGGAAAAGGCGGCTATTTAGCGGAACTCACTTTAAACGACTCGTATGAAATAGATATATCAAAGGTCGGTTATACATACTCGGTAACACAATTTTTAGCACAACCCACTGATGAAATCGAAATAATTCGTGCTTTATTAGAAGAATTAACCACCGATACTAAAATGGTATTTGACAATATCTCTTTCGATACAAATTCGGCACAATTACACGAAGATTCCTACGAAGAACTGAGCCGAATAGTTAGATTAATGAAGGATAACCCAGCGTTACGCTTAGAGATATCAGCACATACTGATGACGTTGGCGCAGACGACTTTAACCTACGCCTTTCTGAAAGACGAGCAAAATCTGTTACTGATTACTTGATTTCACAAGGAGTGCCCGCAGCATCCTTAACACCAAAAGGATACGGCAAAACACAACCAATAGTACCAAACACATCCGCCGAAAATAGAGCAAAAAATAGAAGAGTAGAATTGAAAATTATTGAGTGAAAATGAGGTATTAATAAGGTATTAGGGATAAAAATAAACATCGAAAAAGGGTTTGCAATTTTCTGCATTTATGGACTATTAGGGATGTAATGTAGGTAGAAAAATTTGCGTAGGGGCAAACCTGCGTGTTTGCCCTCTGTGAACCTCTGTGTCTTCTCTGTGAACCACTATGTTACCAAAAAAATTACACAGAGACGTAACTTAGAAAAATGGTGAATGAAACATAAGCATTAAAAAAATAAGGTAAAAAAAAATAGGACAATTTGCAATTGTCCCATATTGTATTCAAATTTTTTGTACCTTTGCAAAAATTTTCAGAAAGTAAATATATGAGCAACATAAAGTTATTTAATGACAAGCAAATTCGCGCACAGTGGGACAACGAACAGGAAGAGTGGTATTTTTCTGTGGTAGATGTTGTCGCTATTTTGAGCGAAAGCGAAGACCCTCGTAACTATTGGTATGTCTTGAAAAACAGGCTAAAAAAAGAGGGAAGTGAACTCCTTACATTTTGTAAGGGGTTGAAATTACTTGCCCCCGACGGCAAAATGCGCCAAACCGATGTCCTTGATACAAAGGGCATACTTCGCCTTATTCAATCTATCCCCTCCCCCAACGCTGAACCGTTCAAAATATGGCTTGCTAAAGTGGGTGCCCAAAGGATTGACTCCATCTTCGACCCCGAAAAAAGTTTTGAGCAAGGCATAAGCGATTACGCAAAAAAAGGATACTCAAAGGAATGGATTAACCAACGCCTTGTGAGCATAGAAGTAAGGAAAGAACTAACGGACGAATGGCAGGAAAGCGGCATAAGCAACGATAAGGACTACGCAATACTAACCAACGAAATAACGCAAGCGTGGTCAGGAAAAAGCATCAAGCAATACAAGGCCCACAAAGGATTGCTAAAAGAAAATTTGCGCGATAATATGACCAACCTCGAACTTGTTTTAAATATGCTTGCAGAGGCAACAACCACCGAAATTTCAAAAAATGAACAACCAACCGGCTTTGACCAAAGCCTGAAAGTAGCACGGCGGGGAGGAAACGCAGCAGGACGAGCCAGAAAAGAAATAGAAAAGGAAGTTGGACAAACTATTATTTCGCAAGCTAACGCAAAAACACCTAAAGCATTGGATGAAACTCAAGAAATATTGCTTTTGGAAAAATAGAACAGATAGTACATTAATCATTAATTAACAATAAATAAATAATATTAACAGTCCGAAAGGACACAAAAAATAAAATAATATGTTTAGATTTACTTTAAAACAAATTTTAGTAGCACTCGCCTTTATCAGTTTGAGTACAGTTGCATTCGCACAATCAAGCGGTAATTGCGGAGATGGCGTGAATTGGGCTATCACTGGCGTTGCCCCAAACCAAACATTAACAATCAATTATGACGGTATCGGAACCGGCGAAATGACGGATTATGACAATATCTACAATCGTCCTCCATGGTTTACTCAACGTGCAGACATTAAAACATTGACAATAGATAACGGCGTTACTACCATCGGAAACAATGCCTTTGATAGTTTAGACCAATTAGTAGGAACTTTAATGCTACCTACATCGCTAATTTCAATCGGCAATATTGCCTTTTGGGGTTGCACCAATTTAACAGGTAATTTGACCATTCCCGACGAGGTAACCACTATCGGCAGTCAGGCATTTGACGGTTGTAGCGGCATCAACGGTACATTAACCATTCCCGCATCGGTAAATACTATCGGAACATTAGCGTTTCGCAATTGTAGCAACATAACGGCAGTTACCAACAATGCACTGATGCCTCAAACCATTGATGCCAATGTATTTCAAGGCGTAAACATCGCAAATTTAACCCTTACTGTGCCGTGTATGGATTTATACTCTCTAATGCCGATTTGGAATGATTTTAACTCTATTACAGGTACAAACGAAGGAAACTGCCCACCAATATCTTCCATATCAATAGCCTGGGACATTAGCAAAATGCCCGGAACAGACAATGTATGGGCTACTTTTTACCCCGGTATACAAACCCTTATCATTAGCGGTTTAGGCGAAATGAAGGATTACATCAACACTTTTGACTACCCGCCCTATTACGACTATCGAAATAATATTACAACTCTAATTATTGAAGATGGCATTACTCATATTGGTGACTTTTCTTTTTATGAATACAATTTGACGGGAAGTGTTATAATACCTAATTCTGTTTTTACAATCGGTTTATGGGCTTTTGTAAATTGTAACGGTTTAACAGACTTAATCATTGGTAATTCAGTTACTTCAATAGGGGGTAGCGCTTTTTCTGGTTGCACAGGGTTACATAGAATAATCTCTTTGGCGAAAACACCGCCGTCAATAGTTGCTGGTTGGGTATTCAATTATATGTCCCAAAGTACCCCTATTTATGTTCCATGCGTCAGTGTGAGCAACTATCAATCGGTGTGGACTTATTTTAACAATATTAGTTGTAGCAATTATAAATTAACTGTTCTTTCAAACGACAATTCGTTGGGTTTTGCAGGTATTGATGGCGATGCTCTTGTGGTTTATTATGGTACACTTTTTGCCGCTCCAAAAACTAATGGCATTTTTACAGGATGGTCTGACGGAAATATTGATAACCCACGCACAATAACATTTACAAACGACAGCACATTTACTGCGTTATTTGTGCCCAATAATACGACAGCATTAGAGGCGGAAATAATCAATTTACAAAACGATTTATCTGATTGTAACAATGCAAATGCTGTTTTACAAAATAATTTATCTGATTGTAACAGTGCAAATGTTGGGTTACAAAATGATTTGGATGATTGTAACACCGCAAATGTTAATTTACAAAATGATTTAGATGATTGTAACAGTGCAAATGTTAATTTACAAAATGATTTAGATGATTGTAACAGTGCAAATGTTAATTTACAAAATGATTTAGATGATTGTAACAGTGCAAATGCTGATTTACAAAATGATTTAGATGATTGTAACAGTGCAAATGCTGATTTACAAAATGATTTAGATGATTGTAACAGTGCAAATGCTGGGTTACAAAATGATTTAGATGATTGTAACACCGCAAATGTTAATTTACAAAATGATTTAGATGATTGTAACAGTGCAAATGTTGGGTTACAAAATGATTTAGATGATTGTAACAGTGCAAATGTTGATTTACAAAATGGTTTAGATGATTGTAACAGTGCAAATGTTAATTTACAAAATGATTTAGATGATTGTAACAGTGCAAATGATACTTTACATGAACAAATTACAACGCTTACAGATGAATTATCAGATTGTAATAATGAAAACGAAATTTTGCAGGGCAATTTAGAAGAGTGCGAAACGGAGCGCGACAATTTGCAACAATTATTAGACGATTGTTTGAGTGGAATAGGTTCAGATAATTTACAGTCAGGACTGATAATTTATCCAAATCCAATAAGATCTGATGGTGTATTAAACATAACAGGCGAAATTTTACATACAGGTGACAAAATAGAAATTTTTGATATGTCTGGAAGATTGCTTTCGGTTAGTTTTGCACAAGGTACTGAGACTTCCATTCACATTGGAGTTTTGCCACAAGGTACATATTTGTTGCGTTTGGCAGGACAAAGAGGTGTGAAGTTTGAGGTTAGATAGTGATGACAATAGTTGGCTTATTGAAACGAAAGGTCGCGAAGATATAGACTTTAAATTAAAAGACAAAGCCGTACGAAATTGCCACGATGCCGCTACATAACTCACAGGCAAAAAATGGAACTATTTAAAAGTATTACAAAAAGATTATGAAAATTTAAGACCCGAAGATTTTAACGAACTTTTAACAAGAGTAGAAAACCCAACATTTTTAAATTCATAGAAATTTACTTTTTCAATTTATGAAAATTAAAGATTTAACCTCAGGACATATTCTCGGTCATTTGTTTAGGTTAGCAATGCCAACAATAGGCTCATCTTTTATACTGACAACTGATTTTCTACCGATATTACATCCCTAACGGGATGACATTAAGGTTACATACTAAATACTAGTGTTATGTTAATTGTAAAATTGCATGTTTTCAGATTCATCATTTCACTGCGTTTCATTCGGAATGACGAATTATACTTTGGGGTAGTTCTGTTTCGGCTGCGGCAGCGCCGCTGCGGAAACATGCCACATTAAAGGAATGAAATGGTCATCCCGAGCGTAGCGAAGAATCTTGGTATCCCTCATTTTACACATAACTTTACACTAAATACTGAATACTAAATACTTAATACTGATAACTGATAACTTAGGCTTTAATAACCTGAATTTCAGGGAGCATATCAATAATTGGAGAAAAAATATTTTGAGCTTGTTTAAGATGGTCGGGTGGAATAACCACTTTGAGTGAAAAGGGCAAAACTTCAATAATCACTTTTTGTTCTAAAAAAATTGGTTCGCCATCAACATGACCCAGCATCGGTTTTTCGTGTTCAATAATAACTTTGTGGGCTTTGATAACGATGTCATATTTATTTTGGTCAATGCTTTGGTCTAAAAGGTTGAATAAAAGTGCGGGAGCGGTAAATTTTGGAAAGTCACGAATTATGCAAATATCAATCAGACCGTCATCAATTAGGGCATTAGGGGCAATTTTTACATTGTTACCCCATTGAGACGAATTAGCAAAACTTATCAAAAAAGCATCCCAATCTTGAGTGTTGCCGTCAATAGTAACTCTATAAGTGGTTGATTTATATTTAGTAAACTCTTTTGTTATAAGTTGAGCATAAGCGATTGGACCTCTTCTTTTTCGTTTAGCAAATTTATGACTAATATTAGCGTCAAAACCTATTCCTGCAACGTTCAAGGAAATAAAATTATTTACTTTTATAGTATCAATGGCTTGTCTTTCGAAATAATTAAGCACTTGTAACGCTCTTGGTATTTTGAAGGGCATTCCCAAATATCTTGCTAATCCGTTTCCGGAGCCAATAGGCAAAATTCCGAGAACGGTATCGCTATTTACGAGTGCGCTACCAATTTCGTTCACAGTACCGTCACCGCCAACTGCAACAACCATATCACAATTTCCTACACTCGCACCCGCAATGGTACGGGCATGTCCAGGATATTCTGTGTAAATAATTTCTGTTGTCCAATGATTTGGACTCATTTCGTTTCGAATTATTTGTTCTATTTCGTTTTGACGACCCGTTCCTGATACAGGATTTATTATAAAAATTGCTCTTTTCATATATATATTTGTTTAGCCACGAATTTCACGAAATAACACTCATTGCTGCAGGCTAAAGCCCGCTTGTCTCTCTGATTAACTTTACAAATTCCTGCTCTTTCACACTACCCCATTTCTTAATCTTATGCTTAAATTACTAAATTTTACTTTCTCTCTCGCCTTGGTTCAAAACCGCAAGTTGTATGCCATTTTTTATTTTACATAATTTTCCAATATCCTCCTTTGTCGCCTCCGATACGCTCTATTAAACCATCTCCTTTAAGTTTCTGAATGTGCCGCTGAATAGCAGAAGGGTTTATTCCTAATTTTTCGGAGAGTTGAATTCTTGTAATTTTTGGGTTTTCGGTTATCAATTCGAAAATTTCTGACCACTTTTTCTGACCACTTTTTCTGACCACTTTTTATATCCCTTTCTAATTTCTCATTCAGAGGTTGCAACGTCTGCCATTCTTTGTATAATTGCTCTATTTTGGTCATTCAACATATTTTTTGTTTATAAATTTTCCATTTTACCATAAAAATAACGGCAAAATTAAACATTTATTTTCTATTAATTGTTTTTTCTCTTATGATTGTGTCTTCTTTCCTGAATTTCTTGTTCAATACACTATACTTCCAAAATAACATAAAACGGTATGCTTTCTTGCTTATTCACTCACTACTAACAACTAATGTGGAAATGAATAAAATATTTCAAAATTAGTAAAGTAGATAAAAAAAACTGCAAAATTTTTCCTAAAAAAACTTTTATTAAAAAATTATTACTATTTTTGCAGCCAATTTTGGAAAAAATTTTTTGGCGATTTTATGGAATATATGGTATCAGCACGTAAGTATCGACCTTCAACATTTGATGCTGTTGAGGGTCAAAAAAATATTACACAAACATTAAAGAATGCCGTAAAGAATAATCAATTGGCACATGCATACTTGTTTTGCGGACCGCGAGGTGTCGGGAAAACTACCTGCGCGCGAATTTTTGCTAAAACAATAAACTGTTTTGGCCTTTCGGAAAATTTTGAACCATGCAACGTTTGCAATTCTTGCAAATCATTTAATGAAAATCGTTCTTTTAACATTCATGAGTTGGATGCTGCAAGTAATAATTCAGTTGATGATATTCGGTTACTAACTGAAAAAGTGCGCGTTCCGCCCCAAATAGGAAAATATAGTGCTTATATAATAGATGAGGTTCACATGTTGTCGCAATCGGCATTTAATGCTTTTCTCAAAACTTTAGAAGAACCACCAAAACATGCCCTTTTTATATTGGCAACTACCGAGAAACATAAAATTTTGCCAACAATATTGTCTCGTTGTCAAATATTTGATTTTAACCGTATTTCAGTTGAAGTTGCTACTGAATATCTCAAATTTGTAGCCAAAGAAGAAAATATTACCGTTGAAGAAGAAGCTTTGAACGTTATTGCACAGAAAGCCGACGGCGCAATGAGAGATGCATTATCAATTTTTGACCAGATAGTTGCATTTTCCGGGAAAAATGTTACATATCAACATGTTATAGATAATCTAAACGTATTAGATTATGACTATTATTTCAGATTGACAGAGGCATTTTTAAAAGAAGATACCGTCACCTCTTTGATGATTTTCAACGATATATTAAACAACGGTTTCGATGGTAGCCACTTTATAAACGGATTAAGTAGCCATTTTAGAGATTTATTAGTTTCTCGCGACCCTCAAACAGTAGGATTGCTCGAAACAGGTGCATCAATTAGACAACGTTATTTGGAACAAGCAAAATTTTGTGACATTGATTTTTTGTATGACGCTTTGAAAATTACCTCAAATTGCGATTTAAATTATAAACAGGCAAAAAACAAAAGAGTTCACGTAGAATTTGCGTTACTTGGTCTTTCACAAATTTTCACAGAAAAAAAAAAGCAGTTGAGTTAAAGGCAAAAAGAGCGGCTGCTGCGGCAAATGCTGCAAAAACACAAGCAACACAAACCATTCAACCTTCTCAATCAACAATCGATAGTTCTAAAAATTCAACAAATATTCAATCGGCTGGAATAAAATCTGTCTCTATAAAAAATCTTTTATCGGGAAGTAATATAAATAGTTCAAATAATGATAATTATGGTGTGCAGCCTATTGATTTTCCCGATTTACAAGTAATTGAATCCGATTTACACAAAGTTTGGAAAGAGTACTCAAACACTATTCAAAACGAAAAACCGCATCTATTCAATATAATAGCGAACCGTGTTCCGAAATTAAACAATGAAACAGAAATAATTATTGAAATATTTAGTCAAAGTCAAGAAAGCGAAATAAAAAAAGAGAAAGAAAATATTTTGAACTATTTGAAAAATAAACTACAAAACAGCCAATTAAAACTAATTACATCGATACCAAAAAATAACGAACCTAAAATAACAGAAGCAATAACCGTTGTTGATAAATTAAAAGCAATGAAATTACAAAATCCGGCTTTTGCAAAAATGTGCAGCGAATTTAATCTTGAATTAATATAATGAGTAAAGAGAAATTTTCATTCAAAAGACGCCTCAAAAGTTTTGTTTACGCTTATCAAGGATTTATATTTTTATTAAAATATGAACATAATACCCGTATTCATTTGCTTGTTGCTGTTTGTACAATTGTAGCAGGTTTTTTGTTTAAAATTACTAAATTAGAGTGGATAGCAGTTACATTTGCCATTGGGCTTGTGTTTGCTGCCGAAATAATAAATACATCAATCGAACATCTTGCCGATACGGTTACTTCTAAAACCAACAAAAAAATAAAAATAGTCAAAGATTTGGCATCAGCCGCGGTTCTAATCGCCGCAATTACAGCAGCAATTGTGGGACTGATAGTATTTATTCCTTATTTGGCTTTTCTGGCTAACCCCGAGTAGGGCAACCCTCGATGCCACTCCTACTCGAGTATTTTAAACACTGAGGTTCATAACAAAACAAACTTCTCAGTATTTATTCACTTTTTCCATGTTGCCTGTTTACAGTGTGAACTCCTTTTATTTCTGTAATTTTTTCGATGATATTGTTGAGATCCTCTGTATTATAGATATATAGGTAAATTGTACCTTCAAATATTCCGTCATGAGTTTCAAATTGGACAGAACGCATATTTACGTTAGTTTCGTTAGAAATAACGTTGGTTATTTTGCTTACTATTCCAATTTGGTCAAAGCCTGTAATGGTCAATATTGCTAAATAAGACAATATTTTTCTTGATTCCCAATTTGCAGATACAATTTTATCGCCTTCGCTGGACATTAAACGTATTGCATTGTGGCAATTACGTCTATGTAGAATAATTTTATCATCTTTATTCCTATATCCAACTACATCATCGCCCGGTATTGGATTACAGCAAGATGCTACTTTATATTCGGTATGGTCGTCATCTGATAAATTCATCGTTGTTGGTTTGTTTGAATTTTTATCTAAGGGAACGATGGATTTATTTTCAGTCTGTCCAAAGGATAATCGCCAATATCGTATCCATTTATTAGTAGTTTTCTCGCTTAAAATTTCTTGTAGGTTATCCAATCTTATTGTGTTCTTACCGATTCTGTAATATAGTTCTTCTTTTATTGGAATATTATAATGTGTTTGTAATTTATTCAAAATTTTTGAATTTATTGACAATTTTTTTTGATTAAGTGCTTCTTGCAGTTTGTTTTCGCCTGTTTGGATGTTATCTTTTCGTTCTTGTTTAAAAGTATCTTTAATTTTGTTTTTAGCTTTTGGTGTAACGACAAAGTTAAGCCATTCGTATTTAGGCGATTGTTTTTCTGAGGTAAGAATTTCTACTTGGTCTCCACTTTTTAGAACGTGGCTTACGGGTACCAATTTATAGTTTACTTTTGCGCCAATACATTTATATCCGACGTCTGTATGTATTTCGAAGGCTAAATCTAATACAGTAACTCCTTTGGGCAAAATTTTCATATCACCTTTTGGTGTGAAAATCATCATTTCGGAGCTAAACAAGTTGAGTTTGAAGTCGTCTAACAGTTCGAGAGAATTAGCGTCAGGATTTTCGAGCAGTTCTCTAACTTTTTTGAGAAGATTTTCGAGTTCTATTGAATGAGATTGACTATCAGACCCTTTATATTTCCAATGTGTCGCTAAACCTCTTTCGGCAATTTCGTTCATACGATTACTCCTAATTTGCACTTCAAACCATCTTCCGCTCACTCCCATAACAGTAGCATGGAGTGCTTCGTATCCGTTAGGCTTTGGGACGCTGACCCAATCGCGTAATCTGTCGGGCTTTGGAGTATAAATATCTGTGATAATGGAATAAATGTGCCAACATTGTGTCTTTTCGGATATACCCGGTCTGGGCGTAAAAATAATCCTAAATGCCATTAAATCATAAATTTCTTCAAATGGAATATTCTTTTTCTGCATTTTTTTCCAGACCGAATATGCCGATTTTGACCTCGAACTGATATCAAATTCTTCCGGATCATACCCTTCAAGGTACAAACGGCTCGTAATCTGTAATCCGAATTTTCTAAGTAAAGAATCATTTTTGTTTTTATATTTCATTAATTTTTCTGAAATTTCCTGATATGCCGATGGGTGCTCATATTTAAGGCTTAAATCTTCTAATTCAGATTTTATTGTGTAGAGTCCGAGGCGATGTGCCAAAGGTGCATAAATGTACAATGTTTCGCCCGCAATTTTATATTGTTTATGTTCCGCCATACTCGAAAGTGTCCGCATATTATGAAGTCGGTCGGCTAATTTGATGAGTATCACACGAATATCATCTACCATGGTCAGTAATAATTTTCTAAAATTTTCTGCCTGAAGCGATTGAGTATGGTCAAAAATGTTGTCTAATTTGGTGAGTCCAGAAACAATGGAAGCAATAGTATCTCCAAAAATATTTTTTAAATCATCAACCGTGTAACTACTATCTTCAATTACGTCGTGCAAAAGAGCGGAGGCAATGCTTTTTGGACCCAATCCAATGTCTTCTGAAACAATTTTTGCAACAGCCAATGGATGTGTGATATAAAGTTCACCCGATTTTCTGCGCATCTGTTTATGGGCATCCATCGCAAGCTCAAATGCTTTGTAAATGAGTTTTTTATCATCAGACGACTGACAACGTGTATTTCGACTGACGATATCATCTAATATGGCACGAGCATCATCTTCCTCTGTTATTATTGTATCTTCTGTCATAATCACATGTTTTTTAATTTGTTTGGTTTTGCAAAATTAATTGAATTTTTTGAATTTTAAGCAAAAATATTGAAAAAATTTTCTTTATCTTCGCAAATAATTTAACCTACATTATTCATATTATTTAGTATAACGCAAAGGCGCAAAGTTGAGAACGCATTAATAGTTTTCAGTTTTCAGTTATTTTTTGTGTTCCTTTGTGGTTAAAAGATATTTTCATTTCTTATGAATAATGCAAGTTAAAAAAAATAATTTTTTTTAAAATATTTAAAATATTTATTCTATTTTTGCATTTACAAAATCAAAAAACAAAACCTCTTAAAGCATTGACACTTTGTATCATATAAGATGAATTTTTACTAACTTAAATGAATTATAAATCATGAGACATTTTTGCACATTTTTTTTCTTATTGAACATTTTCGTTACCTCCCTTTTTGGAGCGTTTCTTGAGAATGTACCTTACCGTTTGGAACACCCTAACGGTGAAATTTTAGAACTGTTTATTACTGGCGACGAATTTTTCCGCCGAGTACACGACAGCGAGGGTTATTCAATTGTTCCGGGTGATGATGGTTGGTATTATTACGCATTGTATGATGCCGTTACTGATGACTTGATTCCAAGCGAATTCAAAGTATCTGAAACCCGAACTTTTAAACTACCAATGGAAAAAGGGTTGGGTATTTCTTTTGAAAAATATATGGAAATACGCCGACAATGGTATGAACCAACCGGACGAGATGCCTCCGGAGAATTTCTCGACCCCGACGAAGCTCAACAAAGCAGAATTAACGGGAATATCGTAAATATTATTATTTGTGTCGGTTTTTCTGATACTGACCAAATGACAATGTCTTATAGTGCTGTTAACAGCCAATTTAACGGTCCTACAAATTCGGTTAAAGACTATTTTCTGACAATGTCCTACAATCAATTAACCGTTGATTCTCATTTTCATCCAACCCCAGAAGGAAATGTACTGAGATTTTACAAAGATTCAAATCCTCGCTCTTACTATCATGGGGCAAGTAGTGCCTCAAAAGAGCATAACTTGTTGCGAAATGCTGTCAATTGGGTAAATGATAACGACCCTGTTCCTACACATCTAAATCTTGACATCAACAACGACGGCAGATGTGATTATATTACTTTTGTAGTTTTCGGTCCCGTTCAAGGTTGGAGTGATCTGCTTTGGCCCCACAAATGGTCTTTGACTACCTACACAGTAAACATAAATAGTAAACGAGTTTACGACTACAATTTTTTATTAGACGGCACTCCTTCTTATTTTAACGTGGGAGTACATTGTCACGAAGGATTTCATGTACTTGGTGCACCCGACCTTTATCATTATTCCAATCCATCATTAAATAGTGGAGTACCAAATGGACAACCTGTAGGTGTGTGGGATTTAATGGAATCTACAAACAATAGCCGCCCTCAATCAATGTCTGCATTTATGAAATTAAGGTATAGTGCGTGGGTTTATGGAAATAGTTATTCGCATACAAATTTTCCAACGGCAACCATCAATCAGACTTATGAAGTTTTTCCTTTTTATTTTAATAATGGTACAGACCCCAATAAGCCCATTATGCACCGAATACCAATGACAGGAATTACAAATCAATATAGTCTCGTTGAATACAGAAAAAAGAGTGATACCTATTATGATATAAATTTACCAAATGAAGGCTTACTGATATATAGAATTAATACTTCTTTTAGTGGAAATGCAGAATTTAATGGTGGAACAGGCACCACTCCAGTTTACGATGGAGTTTTTCTCTATCGTCCAGGATCAGAGCAAGAAGGAGGAAAATATACCAACGGAAACTTATCACAAGCAGCGTTTAATCTTTCAAACGGTCGCACCGCTTTTAATAACACAACCGATCCTAAACCGTGTCAATCGAATGGATCAGCGGAAAATACCCAGAATATTAACAATATTCTTTATGATAGTAATAGCGATTCATATACTTTTTTCTATGGCGACCCTATTAATAGAAATTTTTCTATAAATAAAACAAATTTGACACTAGATAAACCTTTGAATTCAACAGGTACAGTGGATGTAACGTCAAATGTAGTTTGGTATGTTTCAATACCGCAGGAGGCACAAAGTTGGCTAACTGTTTCAAAAACAAAAGGGTTAAATAGTTCGCAAGTAGTTTTCAATACTTTGTATGATAATACATTAGGAGCATATAAAAATACTGTAGTTACATTTACGGGCAATAATCAAACATTCACCGTAGCTATTACGCAAGATGGAAACGTACCCGATTTTGATTGTAACGACCATTTAGAAATTGAATTTGAAAATGGAGAAGAAACATTTGATTTTCAAACAAATATGGATTGGTGGATAGAAGATGTTGAATCTTGGTTGGATATCAATCCTGTGAGTGGAAATCATTTTAGTACAGAAGTGGTTGTAACAGCGGAAGATAACACCTCATTTTTAAACAGAATGGGCTCCTTTAAAGTTGTAACCTCGCTTTTTTCACAAATAGTAACCGTTACACAAGCGCCTTTGCCAATGGAATTTGATATAAATCCTAAAACAGTAGAACTAACCGACAATGAGGGCGCAACAGACGATTTAACCGTTTCGGCAAATATGCCATGGCAATTAGGAACATTGCCTCCCTGGATTTCAGTTACATCAGCCGGCGGAGAAGGTAACGAAACGTTTTCTATTATTGCTACCGATAACTTTGCATCTACTCCCCGAACAGGTACTTTAACAATTCTTAATTCCCAATGGGAACAGTCGGCAACAACGACTATTACGCAACAAGGTAAAAATATTATTCTTGATGTTTCCACTGATGAAATTACATTAGGATTTTTTGCAAACAGCAATGAAGATTTTGAAATCACAGCAAGCCATTCGTGGACTATTATTAGCAATGTTGGATGGCTCACTATTACCCCTAACAGCGGAGAAGGTAACGAAACTATAAATGTAAAAGCTACCGAAAATTCATCTTTAACTCCACGAAACGCACTATTAACAATTACATCAGGAGATGTTGCAGTTACAATTGATATTATACAAGAAGGATTTGTTTCAATTTTTTCATTAGAATTGGATGAAATTAATATAAATAAGGAAAACAACTCTACCGAAACAGTTGAACTATCTTCAAACCGTATGTGGACAGCGCAAAAAGTAGGTACCTGGTTTAATTTTACACCTACAATGGGCATGGCAGATGCCATTATCACTATTACAACAACAAGCGAAAATAATACATTCGAAACCCGAACAGGAACAATAACATTTACCAATAACCTACTTGAGGCAATAGTTTTAACTGTAAATCAATCGGGCATAACTGAATGCGAAGTTTCATTATCTGCAAATCCTAATGAAGGCGGTACAGTTAGCGGAGATGGTTTACATCCTTATAATTCAGAAGTAGTTGTAACTGCAACTCCATCACAACATTACAATTTTGTTAATTGGACAGAAAATGGAGCAGAAGTTTCTACTTCTCAACAATATACATTTACTTTATTAGATAATATTGCACTTGTAGCGAATTTCACTCTAAAGAGTTATGAAGTATCTGTTTCTGCATTGCCTTCTGAAGGTGGAAATGTTAGCGGTGATGGAATGTATGTTTATAATACCGAAACAACCGTAACTGCAACACCTTCACAACACTACAATTTTGTTAATTGGACTCAAAATGGTACAGAAGTATCAACTTCTCAAAATTATACATTTATTATAATAGATGATATTGAATTAGTTGCAAATTTCACTCCAAAAAGTTATGAAGTAACAGTTTCTGCAATGCCTTCTGAAGGTGGAAATGTGAGCGGTGATGGAATGTATGTTTATAACACTGAAACAACCGTAACTGCAACACCCAACAGTTGTTACAACTTTATTAATTGGACAAACGAAAACAATCCTGTATCGACAAACCCCAATTACACTTTTTTTGTTACAGATGATGTCGAATTAGTTGCAAACTTTGCTTTAAAAACCTTTACAGTTACCATTACAGCAAATTCTGATGAAGGAAATGTAACTGGTGGCGGAACTTTTGAGTGTGGTACGATAATTAATCTTGTTGCAACCCCCAATGTAGGATATTGTTTTGTAAAATGGTTAATAAATGGCGAAGTGGTAGAAACAGGAACATCATATTCTTTTGAAATAACGGAAGATATGAATATTTCAGTGGAATTTGAGCTATGTTCTTATATTGTAACAATTGAAGCAGGCGAAGGCGGAATAGTGCAAGGTGGCGGAACTTATAATTTCGGAGAAAACGCCGAAGTTATAGCAACTCCCGATGATGATTATATATTTGTAAATTGGACAAATGATGACGGAGATGAAGTTTCAGACGAAAACCCGTTCATTTTCCCTGTTATTTCAGATATAACTTTAACGGCAAATTTTGAACCTGTACCCATTGTATATTACACAGTTACGATATTAGTAAACAACGATGAATGGGGAACAGTAGCCGGCGAGGGTGAATATGAGGCAGATACAGAGGCTGAAGTAACCGCAACTCCCGAAGATAATTACAAATTTGTAAATTGGACAAATGAGGATGGTGATGAAGTGTCTGATAATAATCCTTTTATATTTTTAGTTACGGCAGATATTACTTTAACCGCTAATTTTGAATACGATGAAACAGTAGAAAAAACGGAAATATCAGGTTTCACACTCTATCCTAATCCTGCGAGAGATATCTTGACCGTTATAAGTTCAACAAAAGTAAAAGCCACCATTGAAATTTTCAATGGAATCGGTTCACTACTTATAAAAGAAGAGATGAAAGATATTGAAACAAAAATTGACGTATCTTCGTTATCATCAGGAGTTTACATACTTCGTTTAACAAACGGAACAGGTAGTTCGGTTCTTAAATTTGTAAAAGAATAGTATTTTTATTTGTTAATATTAATGATTATTGTAAAAAAGGGCTGCTCGTTTGGGCAGCTTTTTTTTTGGATCTCTCGACATTTTGTTTCATTTCTATTTTATTCATTCCATTAGTGAGTCAATCTTTCGGAAAAAAATAATCGTCCCAATAGACCCTGATTAAGATTCCTCACTTCGTTCGGAATGACTGTATCAGCCTGTAAATGAGGGCGGGAAAAAGGGTGCGGCGAAGCCGCACCCTTTTTCCCGCCATTTCCC
>Ga0099364_10002960_pt1 | contig 26780 bp, 23 predicted proteins | sample TergutTh196P3_FD_73070 | JGI IMG/M metagenome (GOLD analysis project Ga0099364, IMG submission 73070) | Microcerotermes parvus P3 segment gut microbial communities from Pointe-Noire, Republic of the Congo - Th196 P3 | ecosystem: Host-associated > Arthropoda: Insects > Digestive system > Gut ...
ACAAAGAACAAAGAATTTTAGAAACTGATGCCCGTTTTTCTGAATACCAAATGCACAAATATTACAAAAACGATACTTTTGATTTGAGTTTGATGTTACAAGATTTTCAGCAGTTTTGGCGCGAAAATTCTGATATTTGGCAAAATAAATATCAATATAGAGAATCGGCACCTCATTTGATTTTACAGGCATTTTTGCAACGCGTCTTAAATGGAGGAGGTGATATACGTAGAGAAATGGCAACAGGCAGAAGACGTTTAGATTTGTGTGTTGAATATCTTGGGAAAAAATATCCAATTGAGATAAAAATCAACTATGGAAAAAAATATTTGGAACGAGGCACCGAACAGTTATTAAATTATATGGACATTTTGGGTTGTAAAGAAGGTTGGCTCGTTGCTTTTGATAGAAACGCAAAAAAATCGTGGGAAGATAAAATATACCAAAAAAGTGAAGAAAAAGAGGGAAAAACTGTGAATATTTTTGGATGTTGAAAAACAACGGTACACGGTGCACGGTTGAACGGTACACGGTAAAAAATTTTATGAATTTTAAAAACTAAAAAGTAACTTTTTCTTACTTGCATTATTCATAAGAAATGAAAATATCTTTTAACCACTAAGGAACACAAAAAAATAACTGAAAACTATAAATAACTGAAAACTGAAAACTGAAAACTGAAAACTATTAATGCGTTCTCAACTTTGCGCCTTTGCGTTACAATAAATAATATCAATAATGTTATCTAAAAGAATCAAAATATGATAAATCAAAAATCTATTACAATATCTTATACAGAATTTGAAGGTCGTGATCACCTCAACGAAAGCGAACTTTTGTTATGCGAAAGTGCCGTAAATTCTGCGAAAAAGGCTTATTGTCCCTATTCAAAATTTAGCGTTGGAGCGGCTGTTTTATTGGAAAGCGGGGACATTGTAACGGGGAATAATCAAGAAAATGCTGCTTATCCATCGGGTTTATGCGCAGAAAGGGTGGCACTTTTTTATGCAGGTGCGCAATACGGAAACATTGCTCCTAAAACAATGGCAATTGCAGCATTAATCGACGGGGAACTTACAGACAATCCCGTAACTCCATGCGGCGCATGCAGACAAGTATTTGCCGAAATTGAAAATAGATACCATAAACCCTTTTCAATTTTTTTGATTGGAAAAGAAAAAATTATTAAAATAGATAATTCAGTTGATCTTCTGCCTCTGGCTTTTAAATTATCTGAATGTTGATATTTTATTATATTAAATATTTGAATTATAATGTTTTATAACGAAGATTGCATATCTGGTTGCCCCAAATATTTTGAAAACAACTCCGTAGATTTGATAATAACTGACCCCCCTTATGGAATTTCGGGTGATAAACTTCACAAACATTACAACAGAGATGAAAAATATGTAATTAAAGGATACGTGGACATTTCAGAAGGTGACTATCCTATCTTTTCAGAAAAATGGATTTTTGAAGCTGAACGTATTTTAAAACCCGGTGGTGCAATTTACATTATTGCTGGATATTCTTGTCTGCGTCATATCCTCAACGCATTATCTAAAACAAAACTCAAAGAAGTAAATCATATTATTTGGAAATATAATTTTGGCGTTTTTACTACACAAAAATATATTTCGTCACATTATCATATCCTTTATTATGTTAAGAAAGGCAAAAAACCTACATTTAACACTTATGCGTTCTATTCTGACAGTGAAAAAAATGATTCAGGTGGTTCTAAAAATTATTTAGATAGAGAAGATGTTTGGATAATTAACCGTGAATATAAACCGGGTATGATTAAAAATAAAAATGAACTGCCTAAAACTTTGCTAACCAAAATGATACTCTATTCAAGTAATTTGGATGATTTAGTTTGTGATTTTTTTCTGGGAAGTTTTTCAACCGCAAAAGTTGCTATCGGTTTAGGACGAAACGCATGCGGGTTTGAAATAAATAAAAATGCCTTTGATATTCAGATTAATGAGATTAATAATATTAAAAAAGGTGAACTTTTGACTTATTTTAGAAAAGTCCCTCAAAATATGATTGTTAATAAAGGAAAACCTCTTTCAATTAATGAAAAAGAAGAAATTATTTCTGAATATATAAAATTGAAAAAAGAGGGTAAAACAAAAAAATCATCAATCCAACAACTAAGCCAAATTTATGGCAGAGGAGTTTTTTCTATTGGAAAATTAATTAAAACAGCAGCCGAAGATGTTTTTAACGAAAATAATTTGTTTAAGTAGTTTTCAGTAAATGAGTGAATGAGAAAATGAGTAAATGAGTGTAGGGGCGCACCCTTGCGGTCGTCCACCTTGTAATAAATGAGTGAATGAGTGTAGGGGCGCACCCTTGCGGTCGTCCACCTTGTAATAAATGAGCGAATGAGTAAATGAGTGAATGAGTGAATGAGTGTAGGGGCGCACCCTTGCGGTCGTCCACCTTGTAATAAATGAGTGAATAAGTAAATGAGTGAATGAGTGTAGGGGCGCACCCTTGCGGTCGTCCACCTTGTAATAAATGAGTGAATAAGTAAATGAGCGAATGAGTAAATGAGTGAATGAGTGTAGGGGCGCACCCTTGCGGTCGTCCACCTTGTAATAAATGAGTAAATTAGTGAATGAGAAAAATAGTTACTAACCACTAATCATTATTTTTGCGCCCTTAGCGTTCTCACCTTTGCGTCTTTGCGTTAAAATAGTTACTTAAAGATATTGCTAAAAAATCTCAAAAATCCACTCAAAATCCAAAAATAATTTGCATGTTCGCCAAAAAAATATTACTTTTGCGGCGTAAAATTTTTGAATAATAATATGGCAGAACAAAAGAAGGACATAATAATCGCTAACCCGATGTATGACGCGGTGTTCAAGTCGCTGATGGCAGACAAAGACAACGCGCGATGCCTTGTGGGTACAATTACTGGCGAGAGGATTTTAGACATCGAATTTGCGCCGCAGGAATATATTCAGGAAAAAAATAAAGAAACGGAAACTGAAAAACAGACAAAACAGACAAAACCCATCGAAACGCTAAAACCTATACATTTAGATTTTGTTACCACTATTCGCACGAGAGACGGCGGCAAGAAAAAGGTTTTGATAGAAATACAGCAGTCGCTTAAACCTGCTGACGTAGCACGATTTCGCACATACATGGGCAATCATTACAAAAATGAAGATAATCTAATCAAAAAAGGTGACAGAATTTTAAAGGCGATGCCAATCGCAGTCATTTACATAATAGGCGACGAAACGCCGAAAACATCGCACATTTCAGACGTAGCCTATAAGGTAAAACGAAGCGGCGTTTCTTTGTTGACGGGTGAAGAAATAAGCATTCAAAAGCCCTTCGACCCGCTTATCGAAGCCCTTACTCACGATGCCTACTTCATTCACGTTGGGCGCATCGCTCAGAAATTGTTTAGCTCAGGCTACAAATGCCGCGATTTGTTACAACTATTAAGTTTATTTGAGCAAATAAATTTTGTTGAAGAAAATTTATTAAAAATTCATAATTATCCAATAACCAATAAATACATACAGAATATGCGAAACACATTAGAATACTTAGCCACCGACCCGGTTACAAAAAGATTGATGCAAGAGCAGAGATTTGCAGAAATGGACGTTTTGTCGTGGAAACAAACTGTTAAGGAACAGAATAGAGTAATCAGAAGAAAGGATAATACTATTACTCAACAAGGCAATACTATCAGCGGTCTACAAAGCACCGTTGTTTCCCAAGCCCAAGAACTTCGAGAACTCGCAGAGTACCGTCGCCGTTTCGGAAACCTAACACCATCTCTAAATTGATGACAATCATGACAAACACATTAGAATACTTAGCAACCGAACCGGTTACAAAAAGATTGATGCAAGAGCAGAAATTTGCAGAAATGGACGTTTTGTCATGGAAACAAACTGTTAAGGAACAGAATAGAGTAATTCGAAGAAAAGACAATACCATTACAAAACAAGGCAATACCATTGTTGGTCTTCAATCCCAACTCGCCGAGTACCATCGAATGTACGGAACCTTAACCCCATCACCAAACTGATGACTTATATGCGAAACACATTAGAATACTTAGCAACCGACCCGGTTACAAAAAGATTGATGCAAGAGCAAAGATTTGCAGAAATGGACGTTTTGTCGTGGAAACAAACTGTTAAGGAACAAAGGAACACAAAAAATAACTGAAAACAGAAAACTTTTAACGTTCTTTGCGTTCTCAACTTTGCGTCTTTGCGTTTAAAATATATATTATGAATAATGTAGGATAATAAAAACTTTTCAAAAAATTAAAAAAATTTTATTATTTTTGTTAAAATTAAATAAAAAACAATTATCTTTGCAAAATAATTTGAATATGATTTTTTTTACATTTAAATCGTAAAAGACTATGAATAAAGGAGTTATTATAACGCTTGTAACTATTTTTCTATTATTATTAACCCCACTGAAAATTAATTCACAAGAAGATGAATTGTTGTCGGGTTGTTTAATTTCATTTCGTTCGCCATTTGTAGTGACTGAGCGTTCATTTAAGGCATTGCTAACGGGAAACGAGGTAGCAGAATTTCGTACCACCTTCTTTTCAGGAACGGTTTATCGAATCGTTTCATGCGGTTATGAATCAGAAATTGTAGAATTTTCTGTTTTGGACAACAATCGAAATGTACTGTTTTCCAGCAAAGACCACGCAAATGCGGAGATGTGGGATTTTCGGATGGAAGGTTCCATTGAATGCATTATCGAAGCAAAATTAATTGAAGAAAAAGCAATGTCGGGCATGGTATTTTTGTTATTGGGTTTCAAGAGCAATATGCCCGATGCAAAATAATACGAAATAGTAAATTGTTGATAGCATGAGCGAAACTGTACTTAAAGCGCTAATGCAGCTTTTTGCTTTGGTTTCATCGACGGAACACAATGATGAAACCCGCCGAAATATTGTGCGTAATTATCTAAATCAACACCTTAACAACAAACTTGTTGAAGAATACCTTAAATTATACGATTCATACCAACAAGAACAAGAATCTAAATTAAAGGAAAATAGAAGTTTGCAAAAAAGATTTTCAGTTAGTTCTGTGAAAATTCTGAAAATTGCATCCAAAATTAACGAAGAACTTACATACTATCAAAAATTAATCGTTACGATTCAACTTTTAGAGTTCTTAAATTCAGGCGAAAAAGGTTTTACCAAAATGGAACTCGATTTCGTTAATACTCTCGCAGTTACATTCAACATTAATGCCGAAGAATATCTTTCAATTTATAATTATGTTGCTGACGTTTCCATTGATAATCCTGATATTGAAGATATTAACCTTTATAAAATTACGGGAAATCCTCAAAAAAAATATCTTCCTTACCATATTTTCAAAGAACATCTTCGTTACGAACTTTTTATTTTGAACATTAGTTCAGTAAATTTGTTACTTCTCAAAACGAGGAAAAATTTAGATTTAACCCTTAATGGTCAATTATTACAACCAAATCGCCTCTACTTTTGGAGACCCGGCAGTTCGTTACGAGATTCACGCATCACACCAATCACTTATACCGACATCAACAAACACTTTACGAAAAGTGTTGCAAAATATCATATCACCTTTGAAGTCGACAACATTGCATTTAAATACAATACGGGCAAAGCCGAACTTCATCAAATGAGTTTTGTATCCGAATCGGGTAATATGGTCGGAATAATGGGCGATTCAGGCACAGGAAAAAGTACACTCATAAATCTGCTAACAGGAACACTTCCCGTTCAAAAAGGGCAAATCCTTATTAACGGAATTGATATGAACAAACGACCCGAAAAAATTGAAGGGTTGATTGGTTATGTTACTCAAGATGACCTCCTTATGGAAGACTTGACAGTTTATCAGAATTTATATTACAACGCATTACTCTGTTTTGACCATCTTACAAAACCTCAAATCAAACGAAAAGTTGAAAATCTCCTTAAAACACTCGGACTCTTTGAAATACGACACCTAAAAGTAGGAAATCCTTTAGAAAAAGTGATCAGCGGAGGACAACGAAAACGTCTGAATATCGCATTAGAACTTATAAGAGAACCCGCAGTGATGTTCTTAGACGAACCAACATCAGGGCTATCCTCAAGCGATTCTGAAAATATTATTGACCTTCTAAAGGAACTTACACAAAAAGGAAAACTAATTTTTGTAGTTATTCATCAGCCATCATCCCAAATATTTAAAATGTTCAATCAGTTGTTGGTACTCGACCAAGGCGGCTATTTGATATATGATGGTGATCCAGTTGAATCAATAAATTTTTTCAAAAGTTGTGTAAATCACGTAGATAGGCACGAATCTGAATGTTCTTTGTGCGGAAATGTTAGTCCCGAGCAAATTCTTACAATCGTAAATACCACACTATTAGATGAATACGGAAATCCATCACAAACAAGGAAAATATCTTCTGAAGAATGGCATCAAATATTTAAAGACAAAAACATACAACAGCCCGAGCAAACGATTGAAGATGTTTCTCCATTACCAAAAATAAACTTTACAATCCCCAAACGACTTAAGCAGTTTTTTATATTTTTAACGCGAGACGTACGTGCAAAGTTAGCAAATCGACAATATCTGCTTATAAATCTTTTAGAATCACCATTGTTGGCGATTTTGCTTGCTTCCATAATCTTTTATTTTGAAATAAAACCGGGTGCTGACAATTATATTTTTTATCAAAATCCAAATATTCCTATTTTTACTATAATGTCTGTCGTTATTGCATTTTTCTTAGGGTTGACCGTTAGTGCCGAAGAGATTATCAGCGACAGAAAAATCCGTAGTCGAGAATCTTTCCTGCACCTTAGCCGATTCAGTTACATAACATCAAAAGTCTTTATTATGGCTTGTTTATCGGCAATACAGATGGCATTTTTTGTAATAATTGGAAACTCAATTATTCAAATTAAAGGTATGATGTTTAGTTTTTGGCTAATTCTGTTTTCTGCCGCTGTTAATGCAAACCTTTTAGGATTAATCATTTCTGACACCATGAAAAAAACTGTAAATATTTATATTCTTATACCTTTCCTTATTATTCCGCAACTTATTTTAAGCGGTGTCTTTATTAATTACGACCAACTAAATCCGCGATTATCTTCACCAAAAGTTATTCCTTGGTATGGCGAAATAATTACATCACGCTGGGCTTACGAGGCATTGATTGTACATCAATTCAAAGAAAATGAGTATCAAAAAAACTTTTTTGTTTACGACAAACTAAAAAGTAGGGCAACTTACAAAAAAGATTTTCTTGTGCCCGAACTGAAAAATAGGCTCACACGTTTCGAAAAATCAACTGATGACAACGAAAAAAAGCAAATACTCGCACTATTGCAGAACGAAATTATTAAACATAATAACCGTCAAATCACAGGTTTACACTTTCATAAAACAGATTTTTTAGTTCCTGATAAATTTTCTGCAGCAATCAATGAAGAACTTTCTTTATATTTAGACACTTTGAAGCAATATTATGTTAGTCTTTTTATTAGAGCCGACGACGCATTAGAGGCAAAAAAGAAAGAACTGATAGACGAAAATAGCGCAGAATGGTTTCAACAACTTAAAAATAAACATCATAACGAAAGTTTAGAAAGATTTGTCAAACGTTCTAACGACATTTTTTCTAACAGGATAGTTCAATATAAGAACGAACTTATTCAAAAATTTGACCCCATTTACGAAGACCCAACCTCAAAGTTCCTGAAAGCGCATTTTATGACATCCTCAAAAAAAATTGGAAATACTTCAATTAATACTTTTTATGTAAACCTTGTTATTTTATGGTTTATGAATATCATCATGTTTTTCTGCCTTTATTATGAAGTATTAAAGAAATCATTTAAAATAAGAGATTTTGCTCGGTCAAAATTTAAGGGTTAACCTGCTTTAATTTATCCCTCAAGTTAGTCCATGCATTAAGTTTTTCGAAAAAATGAAAAGCATTGTAGATGTACGACATATTTACTTTGCGGTATCATTTTCGTAATTCTTTGTGATTTAAGTAAATAATCTATCTACTCACTTTCTACCAAGCAAAACATTCCTAACAGAATGCTCTTTTCTCACTGCTCACTACTCACTGCTCATTCTTTCATTCACTCATTCCCTGATAACTGAAACTGAAACTGACAACTGACAACTGACAACTGAAAACTGACAACTGAAAACTGACAACTGAAAACTATTTTTTATATATCATCCTATAAATCAGTGGTATTCCGAGTAAACTGACGATTGTTCCTACTATCATTCCACCGATTAATGCCCATGCAAAGGGTTGTTGCAGTTCGGCGCCCATATCTTTTGTGAATAGTAGAGGTGTAACGGCTAATATTGTTGTGAGGCTTGTTAAAACTATTGCTTTTAGGCGGCGGTCGCCCGTTGTGTGAATTGCCTCATCTAATGTCATTCCTTGACACCGTAAATTATTATATGAATCGATTTTTAGAATGGAATCGTTGATTATAATTCCGCACATAACAATAATTCCTATTGCCGACATTAAGTTAAGTGTATGTCCCGTAATCCAAAGGATAAATAGCGCTGCGCCAATATCTATCGGAAGTTCAATTAGCAAAATAATTGGTTGAATTAGCGATTCAAACTGTGCGGCAAGGATAAAATATATCATCAAAATAGAGATAATAAGAACTAATATTAGTTCGCGCAACATTTGCCGATTTTCAAAAATAGTTCCAAAAAAACGAACTTCAACATCGGAGTTTTGGTCAACCACTTGTTGTATTTTTGTCGCAACGATTGGATATTCTTTGTTTGAAATATTGAAACTTACGGGAACATATTCACCATCTTTGCCCGCTGTTATTGTTTTCATATCATATTCACGATGTAGTTTTGTCAATGCTCTAAAAGGAATTTCAGTGCCATCTGCATTACGAACTTTAAGACTATTAAGCATTTCGCTAATGATTTGTGTTTCACCGCCAATAACTATCGGCACAAATTGTCGATACGAACGTAATAATCCGATATTATTTTCTTGGCATGCAGTTCGAAGTTCTTGAATCAAAGTGTTATAATTTACATTGTAGAGTAGCAATTTTTCGTAGTCAATTTCGATGCGAAGATGTTCACGAAACGACAGTGAATGAGCGTTTGGAGTTTCGAGTGTGTCGTCAATTTGCGCAATAATGTGAGATATTTCATCGGTAGTAAAACCTACTGTTTTTCTCATTGGTGTTAGGGCTGCCACAAACGGAGCATTACCACTTTCAAAAATACGGTCAAACAGCGTTGCAGGAGGATAAAGACGAAAAGTTGCCAAAGGAAAATATTGTTGCATATATTTTGTAATTTCATTTTTTGCTTTTTGCAATTCGTTCGTATTAGAATATTCAAGATATATTTGCGTTTCTGAAAAACCCATGTCCATTCCCTGATTTATAAGAAATTGCTGCTGCCCCACAAACCTATTTTCTTGAAATGCCTTTATGGAAATAGAATCTAACATTCGACCGATACGAAAATTGTTTTCATCGGGGTGAATTTGCTCGTTCCAATCAATGTATATCATCGTATCAACTTGAGTCATTTTGGGAAGCCTTGTTATATCCAACTTTTGAAACAGAAAAAGTGTTGAAACAGAAAATAAAATAGCAATACCCGCAATGATTAACGGTTTCCGTAGAGCAAAATTTAAACTTTTTTTGTATAAATTAACCATAATTCGTACCATCAAAGGTTCACGTTTCATAGACAATCCACTGAGAGGCTTACGCAAATAAAAGACTTTATATAATACGGGAAGCAAAGTGATTGATACAAAAACCGAAACGCCAAGTCCTATTGAAACACCCATTGCTTGGTCAAAAAATAGTGCACCTGCAATCCCGCTAAGGAAAATCAGAGGTACAAAAATAGTAATTGTAGTTAATGCCGATGTAATAAGCGGACGAATAACTTCTGTTGTGCCTGAAACGCACGCATCGCTCAGTGATAATCCTCGCTTTCGAAATTGACCAATATTATCGGAAACAATTATCGAATTGTCGACCATCATTCCAACAGCCATAATTAATCCTGACAAAGAAATTATATTGAACGACATACCCGCAAAATAAAAGAAAATAAGACATATAATCACCGAAATGGGAACAGTTAGCGTAACCAACAAAGGCGCACGAAAACCATTCTCAAATAGAAACAAAATAAGACACATTAAAAGTATGCCGTACGTTAAGTTTTGCTTTAAGTTAGAAATAGAAAAATTTAGAAGTGCTGTTTGGTCTTGCGATATGTCGAATTTCATTTCGGGGTAGTCGTGTTCAAATTGCTTTATTAAAGAATTTAAATTTTTGGTCATATCTCCCATTCGCGCTTCACTTTGTTTAATGATGGCGAGTGCAATGGCAGGTTGTCCGTTACTTACAAACATTCCTTGTTTTTGTTGAGGTTCGATTCGGATTGTTGCAATTTCTTGTAGTGGGATAATTCTGTTTCCGCTTTTAATGGTAACTTTGCTAACATCTTCTCTATTAGTGAGCGATGACGTTAACCGAATATTATACCTAAAATCACCTTCCCGAACCCATAAACTTCCTGCTGAAATATTTTGCATGTTTAACGCACTTTCTATATCGGAGGTTGTAAGGTTTAAACTTTTCATACGTGCGGGGTCAGGTAGAATCATTAGTTGCGGTTCTGTTGCTCCGCTCATATCAACCATTGCAACTTCAGGCAGTTGTTCGATGCGGTGTCGTATAACGGCAGAAACAAAATTACTCAGTTCGAGGAAATCGTTCTCGCTTGGGGCTGTATTAGTTTCAGAAGGACGTAGAGAAACATTCGAATAAAATACAGGTATATCTGTTGCATTTGCTTTAAAAACACGTGGACGTTCCATATCACGCGGCAAACTGTGGATTGCTGCATCAATTTTTTCGTTTACTTCAATAAATGCGTAATGAGTATTTATGCCATATTTGAAACGAAGATGTAACATTCCTGTTCCGTCTCTTGTTTCACTTTTTATGTCTGCCAAATTACCAACCTGAAGGAGTTGCCTACGCAAAGGCGCTGTAACGGCATTTTCCAATTCACGTGCCGAACTGTGCGGATAACTATAATGAACTGTAATTTCGGGAATAGCAATATCGGGCATCAACGAAACGGGCAAAAAAGTATAAGAAACCCATCCGAGTGCAAGCAATGCCACAAAGGTCATTATAACGGCTATTGGTCGGTCGACAAGGAATTTTACCATGGTTAAAACAGAATTGTTCAATTCATTCTACGCTAAGCATACGTAACTAACTGTTTTTCAATAGAATCACGCACAAGAGAGTTAATGCTTATTCCTTGATTTTCAGCATATAATGCCAATCGGCAGTGGACATCAGTAGGTATTCTAATATTCAATTTACCTATAAATGATTTTTTGGGCTTAATTCCTTTGTTTTGACAATATTCTAAATAGTGTTCTATTGCAGATTTAAAATCATCAAATAACTCTTCTTTAGTATTGCCTATATAAGTGATACAAAGTTCTTTGTTTAATCCTAATACTTTACCAAACAGGCAATTATCTTCTTTACTAAATTCAACACTACCCAAATATCCTTTATATTCTAATTTTTCCATATTTTTAACGAATAAAATTGTTATTTTTCAAATAATTTAAAACTTGCTTCATAATACATTTATTAATTATATTTGAGGGATGCGGCTTATGCACGAAATAACACTTATTTTCTTTTTCAAATATTACTCGTGAGCCAGATGTTTTTCCTTTGTTATTCATTGAAAATCCAAAAAATTTAAATAGCCTGACTAACTCTTGCCATGTAAAATCTGTGGGTTGTCTTTTAAAACGTTCCAACAACTTTTCTTTTGTACTCATTTTACAATATTTTGTTACAAAGACAGAATTAATTATTAATTATTTCCACTTCCACGTCGTGTGCTAAATTAAAATTTCCGCTGATAATCACATCTTCGCCCTCTTCTAATTGTTCTTCGATGGTGAATTCGCGGCTATTTTCTAAACCTATTTTTACGTATCGCCACTGTGTGCGTCCATTTTTGTGCACAAACAATACCTGACGGTCGCTACGCATTACTATTGCCGATTTTGGGACGGTTAATTTATTAGGAATTGCCTGTTGGACAAGCACACGCACATTCATACCTTCGTAGAGATTTCCTTGTTTGTTTTCAACAATGGCTTTTGCTTGTACCATACCGTTTTTGTCGACAATAGGATTCATACCACTTATTGTGCCTTTAATTTTTGTACCCTGATATGCAAGTGGCTCTATAACAATTTCTTGTGCGGCTTTTAATAGTTCAATTTCACTTTCAAGGACGGGAAAATCTACTTCAAAGAGGTTATCTCCAATAATTGTGCAAAACGGCTCGGAAATAGATGCCATATTATGTTGTTTTGCATTGATATTTGCAACGATACCCGAAAAAGGTGCTTTTAAAACCGCATTTTGCAGGTTTCGTTTTGCTTGTTCTAAATTTACTTGTGCTGTTAGCAGTTGTGATTTTGAATATCCTGTTTGTAATATTGTTGCAGGAACTGATGCTGTATCTTTAAGTTCATAACGGAAACCTATTAAAAAATCTTCCAAAGTTTTGAGGGCGTTTTCAAATGTTTCGTTGGCGGTGATTACTCTGTTTTGCAATTCAAATTCGTCGATGCGCGCTATTTCCTGACCCGCCAACACACGCTGACCGTTCTTTACAGATATTGAGGTGATAATTTCTGCACTACGAAATATTAAATCTACTTTGTTTGCCGCAACTAATTTTCCATTGCTTTGCAGTTCACGCATAAAAATGCCACGTTCGACTTGCATCACCGTAACTTGAGGCAAATCTTGTGTATATTGGTAAGATTCTTCATATTCTTTTGACTTGGCAGATTTTGGTACGTTTCCGCAGGAAAAAAGAGTGAGGACAAAGACTATGGGTATTATTTTATTATAAGTCATTTTAAACTGATATTGAAAGTAATTCGTGACCTAATCGATGCAGTCCATTTACAATTTTAATTTCTTGTTTTTTCCGTGGCTTGTTTCTTCCGCAAATATAATGCCCTAGTTGTCTCTCATTGATACCCGATATTCGTGAAATAGCTGCTCTGCTCAAAATGCCATCATAACAATAAAGCAAACTTTCGATATCAAATTTGTACTCAAATTTATACTCCCTATCGAAAACAGATGGATATTCGTCCCCATCTTCTTTTGCCCACTCAATATAAGTATCAATACTTTTTTGCAATTCAACTTTAAATTCATCAAATGAGCCCTTCATACCCAATACCCAACCCGGTATTATATCCATAGAGGCAGAATAACCATTTTTTGTTTTTCCAACTTTTACAATTATATTTTCCAAATTGTTTTAAATTAAAATTTTAAACCTGATTGATTTTCTATTGATTTTAATAAATTTCCGCAAAAGTCATCTGATGGTTTTCCATTTACAGTAACACTTCCTTTTTTTTATCGGATGTTTGAACTATCTATGACTCCCCCTTTGTCTAACAAGATACCAACCATCTTCACTTAAATCTCTCAGTATTTTAGCACCTTTAACTACTTTCATAGTATAAAATAAAAAACAAAAATAATAGTATTTTTACTATTATCAAAATTTATGTAAATATTTTTCAATTTATTTTATTTTGCAAACACAGGTTTGCCCCTACAATTGCAAAATTTTTTAGTTTTAAAGTGTATAAAGTAAGTTATTATTTCTGAAAACTGAAAACTGAAAACTGAAAACTACTCTTATATTTCTCCCACATTTCAATATTTCCAATGGGAGAGCCAACAAGTAGCACTTTGTTGTCTTTATCTAACAAAAAAGTACGGTATGGTGCGGGTGGAAAATTGTTGAGTTTATCGAAATCGTTGTTGTAATCGTAGATTATGGGGTAGTCGAAACTGTACATAACAATATCTGCATCAAAACTATTGTAGTTAGAAGAATGTACGGCAAATATAAATCCTACATCAAATTGTTCTTGCTTGCAAAGTTGAATGATTCCTTTCCATCCATATAAATTCATATTACAAGCCGTACAGCCAATTGAATCAATATATGTAAATATTTTGTATGGTTTGTCCCATAAATATGTACATAAGGTATCTTGTCTTAAACTCTTAAAAGTGATATTGTCGGGGATTATTATTTCCCTATCTTTCCACTCGCTTACAATCTTTTCGGAGCGTTTTTGTTGAGATTCTTTGCAGGAACTCAATACAAATATAGCAAGAATAAAAAATAACAGGCAAAATTTATTCATTTTTGGGAGTTTTTGGTATTAAATATGCTCCTATTGAATTATCTGGATTATTGTAGGCGTAAATAATCCCATCATTTTCATCTACACAAAAGGTTGTAAACCATCTTCCCGGTAATTTGAGAACAGACACAGGTTTGATTTCGGGCTTGATTTCAAACTTAATTATCAAGTTTAGATAACTATCGTGAACACTTTTATTTCTAGTATAGATTGAAATATACAAATGATTATTAGTTATACACATATCTTCACTTATACATCTATAAGAGTCTTCACGTTCGATAGGGTTTGTTTTTTCAAATATAATGAGACTCTTAATTTGAGGGATATAAGAATAATCAAATTGATGGATAAGGTCAAGGCTCTTATCATCATAAACTTCAATGATAGGCATATTATCAGAAACCACAATAAAGCTTGAATCAATTTTTCCAACCAAACGTTTGTTTCGCATTTCTGTTTGTATGGGAGATGCAAAAATATAAGGTTTCCCAAATAAAGTTTGCTCGTACGAATAAATGAATATGATGCAGAGCAGTTGCAGGCATTGGGACTTACAACAAATTATATTCAGCAAGCAATTAGCAATTTTTATAGTGTAGAACCCGCAGGAATTGTACAAGAAGTTGATGCCAATGGTAACAAATCGTTAATGCAACTTACCATAGGAAATAGTAATACAAAAAATATAAGTTTAGAAAATATCCCTTTGCATATTATCGATGGTAGAATAATAAAATTGGGTGATATAGCGACTGTGCGGTATATAGAACAAGAACCTACATCATTTTATCGTATCAACGGAATGAACGTAATTAATATAGTTATATATGCAAATTCTCAAGTTAACCATATCTTTCTTGCTAATCAATTAAAAGCAAAAATAGAACAATTAGAGTTACATCTACCAAAAGGATATACTCTTTTAAACAGTTATGATTCAACCGAATACATTTCAAAAGAATTGCACAAAATATACATTAGAACAATAGTTACAATTGTTATTCTGTTACTTTTTATTCTTATAGCCACCCGAAAATTCCGCTATTTAATCATTATTTTAATAAGCATTATTGCTAATATATGTATTTCTATCGGTATCTATTATCTTTTGGGGGTTGAAATACATCTATATTCACTTGCGGGTATAACCATTTCTCTTGGATTAATTATCGACAACACAATTGTTATGGTAGAACATATTCGCAGTCGTGGCAATAGGCGTGTATTTATGGCTATTCTTGCGGCAACGGTAACAACTGCTGTTTCACTATCGGCATTATTTTTCTTAGATGAACAACTAAAACTAAATCTCATAGATTTTGCTATTGTAGTGATTATTAATTTGTTTGTTTCATTGGCAAGTGCATGGTTTTTTACTCCCGCGTTATGTTATACACCAACACTAAATCCTGCAAAATTGACAAAATCAGCAAATACAATCTTTCACAAAAAACGGGTCAAAATATTATGTAAGATTTCACGCTTTTATAACAGTGTTATTTCTTATATATACCGCCGACAGTGGATTGCATGGACAATGTTTGTACTTGGTTTCGGTTTACCACTATTTATGTTACCAAACAAAATTGAAAATGACAGTAGATTTGCTGATATTTATAACAAAACAATCGGAAGTCAGTGGTATTCAGAAAAAGCAAAACCCATTGTAGATAAGATATTTGGCGGAAGTTTGAGATTATTTGTTCAGTTTGTATATGAAGGATCGCAGTGGAATAATACTCGCGAGCGTACCACTCTTTATATGTATGCTTATATGCCACCGGGCGCTACAATTACGCAAATGAACAAAACAATTGAAGATATTGAGAAATATCTAATGCAATTCAATGAAATAGAGCGTTTTCAAACAAGAATAAACAGTGCGCAAAATGCTTCAATAACTATCACTTTTAAAGAAGAACACGAATTTAGTTACTTTCCGCACCTGCTTAAAGGAAATTTAATAACAAAAAGCATTGGTTCAGGTGCGGCAGATTGGAGTGTTTTTGGCGTTGGAGATGGTTTTTCTAACCGAATGTATGAAACAACTGGACAGTACCGTATTCAACTATATGGGTACAATTATGACCAACTTTATAGTTATGCAGAAGATATTCGACTTAAATTATTAGAAAATCAACGAATAAAAGAGGTGAACCTATTGAGTAGAAATACTTGGGAAAAAAGTAAAAACCGCGAATTTGTGCTAATACCCGACATTGAGCGACTTTCTGAAAGTGATATTTCGTTGCCTCAATATTTTAGTATGGTGCAAAATGCCTCAGGAAATGAACGAACGGTAACAGGTATGGTTATTGATGGTAATTACCAATATATTAAATATCGAGCAAAACAATTACACGAAACTGACAAGTGGACGCTGTATAACAACCTGTTACACAATGATGATGTTTTATTGAAACTGTCATCCACCGCAGAAATGACAAAAGATATTGAACAAAACGAAATTTGCAAAGAAAACCGACAATATACCATGTTTATTTCTTATGACTATATTGGTTCGGGGAAATATGGTAATATTCTACAAGATAATTTAGTAAAAGAATATAATGAAATTTTTCCGCTTGGTTACAGAGCAGAAGTTGTAGGAGGTTGGTATTGGTGGCAACAACAAAAAAAACAATATTGGTTAATTATTTTGATTATATTAGTAATGTACCTGTTTTGTTCGATATTGTTTGAATCTTTTTGGAAACCTTTAGCAGTAATTAGTTTAGTTCCTTTTGGTTTTATTGGACTGTTTCTTACTTTTTATATATTTCGTATGAATTTTGACCAGGGTGGCTTTGCCGCAATGGTTCTTCTGTGCGGACTTACCATAAATGCCGCAATTTATATTATAAATGACTATAATAATCTGAAAACATCACGATGTTCATCACGCAGAAAGTATATTCAAGCATTACATGGAAAAATTACTCCCGTTATGTTAACTATTTTATCTACAATTCTTGGATTAATTCCTTTTGTAGTAGGCGAGCATCGCGAACCTTTTTGGTTTGCCCTCGCCGCAGGAACAATGGGCGGATTGTTGTTCTCGCTTGTTGGCATATTGCTCTTTTTGCCGCTCTTTTTCTATAGAAAGAGATAGTAAAATTTTTGTTTATACAAAGTTTTATCAAAAATTATTTATAATATTTATTTAATTTAAAAGCAAAGTCGCAAAGATGAGAACGCAAAAACAGTGATTAGTGGTTCGTGACTAAAAAACTATTCTTTGTGTCCTTCGTGAAACTAACAAACCAAACCTTACCATCTCTATACACCCCACGCAGCAGCACTCGGTACGAGTGCAACGTAGATAACCCCAAATAAGCGTAAGCGCAATTCGGGGTATCCCCCAAAAACACAAACCCCACATATTTCCCGTATTTCACACTGCAGCACTCGGTAGAGTGCAACGTAGATAACCGGTAGGAGTGTACCCTTGCGGTCGACCGTAAGCGCTGCGTATTTCGGACTATACCCACCCACCTAAATCGGAAAAAACCTCGAAAAAACATCTTTAAAAAAGGTGTCAAAATGTCAGTTTTTAGTTAAAATATGTTAAAAAACGTCTAATTTTAAGGATTTTGGGTGCGACGGAAACAACTTTTCGGACTATACCCGTTCACTAAGAAAAAAAAGTGAAAAGCTGGCTTTAGCCTGCGGTTATGCATGTTGCTTTTATTATCTCAAATATCCGTAATCTTTTAGTTTGTTTTTGTCATCAATTTTATAACTCACACAATCTTTAATTATATAAAGATAGTCGCTAATCTTTGTAATATAATTGTACAAATGGTCAGTCAATATGATTCCCTTTTTATCTTTTTCTTGTTTAATTATTTCAATGAAAGTCTTTGCGTTTTTTGGGGATAAATGAGAAAAAGGTTCATCTAAAACACAAAACTTGGTGTCGCTTTTTAGAATCAAATATGTTTCGATTATTCTTACATTTCCTCCTGAAAGTTTTTGAATTTTGAATTGAGCCCACTCAGAAAACTCGCTGAATAAATCAGAAAACTCCGAAAAGTCTAAGTCGAAATACTTGAATGCTTGAATGACTTTTAGGTGTTTGGGCAAAAAGTTGAATTGAGGTAACATCCTCATATCCTTAGGATTTCTATAACCTTCAATTAGCGTATTTCCGTTTATTCTTACTGATTTTTCGTTGGTTTTAATTTCCCCAAAAATCAACTTCAATAAACACGATTTCCCACAGCCATTTCTACCCAGAATGCCCGTTACTTTTCCAGTCTCGGATTTTAGATATATGTTATTCAGGATAGTTTTCTCCCCGAATTTTAATTGAACACTGTCTATTTCAAGCAAATTTTCCATGTAAATTTAATGCAATAATTACAACGATAAAATAGAGTGTAAAATCAAATAGAAAAGAAAATATCCAAAGAGCTTTTTTACTGATTCCAAGATTTTTATAAAAATAGAACTCTTTTGATTTATACTCCCTAATATATAAAAATATCACAGCAGAAGTTAAGATTTTAAACCAAAAAAGAACAGAATAGGCAGAAGCTCCGTACATAATTAAGAAATAAGCACATATAACGGAAATCAAGATTGAGGCAAAACAAAATGACTTGTAAAATGTAAAAAATAAATTAATTTTTGTTTTCATTCCAATTATCGTTAATAATGGTCAACTAATTTCCAAATCTGCATTATTGATAATATTTATTTTAACGCAAAGTCGCAAAGTTGAGAACGCATTAATAATTTTCAGTTTTCAGTTTTCAGTTATTTTTTGTGTTCCTTTGTGGTTAGATTATTTTTAACGCTAAATAAAACTTAAATCATTCATAACTTTCTTTTATGAATAATCTAATAATAACTATTGTTATGTTAATTGTAAAATTGCATATTTTCAGATTCCTCATTTCACTACGTTTCATTCGGAATGACGAATTATACTTTGGGGTAGTTCAGTTTCCGCTGCGGCAGCGCCGCAGCGGAAACATACCACATTAAAGGAATGAAATGGTCATTCCGAGCGTAGCGAGGAATCTTGGTCTGCGTCATTTTACACATAACTTTACACTATGATAAATTTTGATAAATATTTCAAAACACAATATAACATTTTTACAAATCCTTCAATAGCACATTTTCGGGCATTTCTCGTTGTTTTTGGTCGAATGATTTTAAAATTTTTCGTAGTTCTTTTAAATTGTCATTTTCTTCAAAAAGAAAATTTGACGTTCCCGAATTTTCCAACTTGTTTATCACATATTCAACTGTTATTTGGTTGATATCGAAGGCAGGAATATAGAAGTTATCTTTTTTCTCATCGTCAACGGTGGTTTCTTGAATTAGTCCTGCTTTTTTCAGACCATAAATGACTTCTGATGCCAATCTAACGGGCAGTTTTAAATTCAATAATAAATCGTGCATCGTTGGAGGTTCGTCGCCGTTTTTGAATTTGTCAATAATATGTTTTAAGGTCATAAGGCTCACTAACCGTCTGTAAAAGAAACTCATATTTTTGGTATCAATCTCAAATTCGTAACTTTTAACATTTTGAAATGCTGCTGCGAGTTCAGCTCCGAATAAAACAATTAACCACGACGACTGTAACCATATCAAAAACAGAGGTATAGCAGCAAAACTACCGTATATTGCGTTGTATTTCGACACTCCCATCTGAAAATAAATGTATGATAATTGCAAAATTATAAAACCTGTTCCCGACAATATTCCTCCGAAAATGGCAGCAGGAATTGTTACTTTTGTATTAGGCATAATTATAAACATTACTGTAAAAACAGCCCACACCATAATTACAGGAGATAAATATCCGATAACGGGACCAACGATTGTCAAAAGGTCAAAACCATTGATGGTGTTAGAAATAAATACAGTAAAACCTGAATAGACTATCACAAAAAGTGCCGCCACGACCATAAATGAAATATAATCGCTGAATTTTCTCGACCATGGGCGTGAATTTTTTATATCCCAAATATGATTGAACGACCGTTCGATATGTCCTAACACTTTTATCACACTCCAAATAAGCATTATTAAACCAATCCCGGCTATTGCGCCTCCTCTTGCATTGTCCAAATAACCTAAAATAAAGTTATTTATCCAATCTAAAATTTGGTCTTGTTCAACGAAATATGATTCCAATTCTTGCTGTAATGTTTCTCTAAACCCAAAGCCGTGCGCAATTCCAAAAATAAGAGCAAAAATTGGTATTATCGATAAAAGTGTATAATAAGTTAGTGCAGACGCTTTCATATTGCAGTCATCCGACAAATAGTGCCGAATTGCAAGTATAAATATTTTTCCATATTTGATAAGAAAAAATTGACGCCTTGATGTTGTATCTTCGCGTCTCAAACGCCATATATCCTCAAAGAGAAATTTTTGAATTTTATTTATGCTGATATTCAAAATGTTAATATTTAATGGTAAACTTTTTAATTTATACTTTTATTTGTATAGGATAATCCATATTATAGTGCAATCCGCGACTTTCTTTCCTGTTTCGAGCCATTTTAATTATTAAGTATCCTGTTTGAATTGCATTTCGCAGTTCGCATAATTGTTGTGAAACGACTGATTTTTGGTATAGTTCTTCTGTTTCGTGATAAATAATTTCTAATCTGTCAACTGCTCTTTTCAAACGAATATTTGACCTCACAATTCCAACATAATAACTCATAATTTGTTCTAACTCTTTCTTACATTGAGTAATAAGCACCATTTCTTCGGGTTGCGATGTTCCTTCGTCGTTCCATTCGGGGATTTTGTCGCAAAAGTGATAATTTTTCAAATTTTGAATGGCATCATTTGCTGCGATATTTGCAAAAACGATGGATTCTAATAAAGAATTAGAGGCTAATCTGTTTGCGCCGTGCATTCCCGTTGAGGAGCATTCACCGGCGGCATATAAACGTGAAATTGATGTTCTTGAATTTATGTCAACTTTAATTCCACCGCATGAGTAGTGTGCAGCGGGAACAACAGGTATCATTTCTTTTGAAATATCAATTCCCAGCGAAATACATTTATTGTAAATATTTGGAAAGTTGGTTTTTAAATCTTCGGTTTTTTTATGAGAAACATCAAGGAAAACGTAGTCGTCGCCGGTTGCTTTAAGTTCGTTGTCAATTGCTCTTGCTACGATGTCGCGTGGTGCGAGGTTTTCACGTTGGTCATATTTGTGCATAAATGTTTGTCCATCTTTTTTCCGTAAAATTCCGCCGAAGCCGCGCATTGCTTCTGTAATCAGAAAAGAAGGTCGTTCTTGCGGGTTATATAAAGACGTTGGGTGAAATTGAATAAATTCCATATTTTCGATGGCACCTTTTGCTCTATAAATCATTGCAACTCCGTCTCCTGTTGCAATAGCGGGGTTTGTAGTTGTCTGATAAATTGCGCCCACGCCGCCAGTTGCCATCATTGTAACACGTGCTAATATTGTCTCAACGCTGTTTGTATTGCGGTTTAATACATAAGCGCCATAACACTCGATATCTTTGCGCCATTTATTGACTGTTTCACCCAAGTGGTGCTGCGTAATAATTTCAACAGCAAAATGATGTTCTAAAATGGTAATATTCTTGTGTGATTTAGCGGCAGTTGACAATGCGCGCTGTATTTCAAAACCCGTATTGTCTTTATGATGCAAAATTCTGTGTTCTGAATGTCCTCCTTCTCGGTGCAGGTCAAATTTGCCATCGGTAGTTTTATCGAAATTTGTGCCCCATTTTAGTAATTGTTCTATCTGTTCGGGTGCTTTTGTTACAATTTTTTTTACTACTTCTGGATTACAAAGACCAGAACCGGCATTCAGAGTGTCTTTTATATGTTTTTCAAAATTATCGGGGTGATATGTTACCGATGAAATACCTCCTTGAGCGTAACCTGTAATAGATTCGGTCAATCCTTTTTTTGTTATAATACAAACAGAACCGTGTTCGGCGGCTTTCAATGCAAAGCTTAGACCCGCCATCCCAGAACCAATAACAAGAAAATCATATTTTTGACGTTTCGATATATCTGTTTTTCGCATATAGATTGATGAAATTAGCCTACATTATTCATTTTTTAAGAATAATGCAACTTAGATAAATATTTTCACTTTTATCGAGAAATATTTCTCACTTATTCAACAAATTTAATCCAACCATGTTTATCTTCGATGTCTCCGTATTGAATAGCGCGAAGAGTATTATAAAGATTTGTGGTAATAGGACCGGGAACGTCACCTCTTGTAACTTGATAAGATGTTCCTGTGTCCAAATCGTCTACCCATCCAATAGGCGTGATAACTGCTGCTGTTCCGCATGCGCCTGCTTCGGACAGTTCGGCGAGTTCTTCTATTGGAATTGGGCGTCTTTCGGCTTTAATACCCAAATCTTGTGCTAATTGTATCAAACTCATGTTGGTAATTGAAGGCAAAATTGATTTTGATTCGGGAGTAATGTAAACGCCGTTCTTGATACCAAAAAAGTTAGCGGGTCCGCACTCGTCAATATATTTTTTCTCTTTACTGTCCAAATATAGGGTTGTTGAATACCCTTTTTCTTTGGAAATTGCGCCGGCTTTAAGGCTTGCGGCATAGTTTCCGCCTACTTTAATATGTCCTGTTCCGTTTGGTGCGGCTCGGTCAAAATTGTGCATAACTGCAACATTTGTAAGCCTAAAACCTTCTTTAAAATAGGGTCCAACGGGTGTAACGAACACTAACAAAAGGTATTCGTCAGCGGGTGCTACTCCCACTTTGGGACCTGTTCCGATAAGTAGCGGACGAATATAGAGTGACGCACCAGATTCGTATGGAGGAACCCATTCTAAATTCATTTTTACTGCTTTGATAACCGCTGCTTCAAAAATTTCAACAGGGATAGGCTGCATCATAATTCCTTCGGCAGAACGTACCATTCGTTTGGCATTTTCATCTAATCTAAAAATTCTGATTTTGCCGTCTTTACCCTTAAATGCTTTTAATCCTTCAAATGCTTCTTGTCCATAATGTAGGCAAGTTGCAGCAATATGGAGGTCAATATTTTCAGACGAACTGACTTCCAATTCGCCCCATTTACCATCGCGATAATAACATCTTATGTTATAATCTGTTTTTGTGTAGGAAAACGAAAGATTTTTCCAATCTATACTTTTACTCATAATACTTAATATTTTTGTTATAATTGATACTGATTTTTTTATCTACTAAGGTTGTTTTGTTTAACAAATAAGGTAAAAATAAGGTTTCCTCTCTTTTATTCACTTACTTACTTACTCATTTACTCATTTACTCATTTACTCATTCCCTCATTCACTAACCACTAACCACTAACCACTAACCACTAACCACTAACCACTAACCACTATTTAACGTAAATATTGTTTTTATATTGTAAAAAAGATTTTAACATGCATTATTAATAATATTTTATTTTAATGCAAAGGGGCAAAGTTGGGAACGCAAAGAACGCAAAAATAGTAGTGTTTAGTGATTAAAAAACAAAACTCCAGACAGGCGCAATTTAATATTTAAGTCTATATCCTACTCCGAACTCAATAAATTCGGCAACAAAAAAGTTTGCTTTAATTCCGAAATGTCCCCAAAAGTTGCCATAAATTATTTGCCTAATTCCTAATCTTGCATATAGGGGTTGTCGGGGGGTTGTTTTATAATGCAAATATACTCCGGGGGCAAGATATATTGCTGTTTTTCCAAAGTGGTTTTCGAAATTAAGGGTTGATCCGAGATAAAAAAAGTCTTTAAACTCGAATTGAGCATTTTCGTCAATTTCATCAGAAGAATTAAAAACGTATGGCGCTCCACCAATGTTTATAAGATCTAATCCAATGCCGAGGGACATATTTTTTTTCAGATATCTAGAATGAATAGCTGTCACACTTCCTGACCAATATTTGTTGTAAAAATAGTGCGATGGTTGATTTCTTCCCGCACTAATAGTTGTGAGCAATTCGTTCTTTTTAAAATTTTTATCATCATGTTTTTTTAGTGCAAATTGTTTTGGTTCTGTTAAATTATATCTTGCGCCAAAAGAAATAGCAACTGTGTTCATTCCGTGATTTGGCTTACTCGATGCACCATTGCTAATATGATTGATAGATAGTCCGCCTTGTAGTGCAAAATTATTAAAAACAGGGTAATACATCATAAAACCGAGTCCAATATATGCGTTAAAATGGGAGCTAAAAATAGAATTAAAAGGATTTTTGTACCGTTCAAAAGGTTTGGTCGCAAATCCTAATCCTAAGGCAACCCTCGTTTTGAAGTCGAGTTTTCCAATACTAACGAGATGCAGATTTACAAAAGGAAAAAGCGACATGGCATGACCATATATTTCGTCTCTTCCTAAGGAACTGCACCAAAAGCCAATTCCTGTTTCTAACCTTTTGTAGTCGCTTTCCCAAAAATCTGTTTTATAACGTCTCCTAATAAAATTTATTTCGAACCCTTGAACGTAATCTTTTACAAAATACACAATTTCAGGATGATGTGGCACCAAAACACCATATTGATATTTTACTTCAATGGCAAAATAAGTGCTATCATTGTTGTTTGATGCATTAATTGAGTGCGAAAGTATTGCAAAAATGCTGATAATAAAAATTTTTCGAGGATTCACTTCAAAAATTTAATTATTTCTTGTTGAGATTCATGTCGCAAAAGTAATAAAAATTGTTATTCAAAAAATATTTTAAAAAAATATTCAAAATAATTTCAGAAAAAACGTGATAATACATTTTGTTAACTTGTTTGATTTATTTATTTGAAAAGTCTTATTTTCACGGAGATACATCGCCTGAATGTTGTTAAGGTTATTACTTTTTTTCAACAATAGAATTTTGTAAAAAAAATATCTATTTTTGCATTTTTTTTTTATTAATTATTTATTTTCAGTGATGGTGACAAAAGAAGAAACATCAGGAATATTGGAAGATATGGAGTCATTTTTTTTATAAGAAAAACTAAAAACACACAGACAACACCGATGTAAAAGATTTTCACAGATTTTACTTTTCAGAAAGATCCTTAAAAAACTTTGTATATTTGTTTTGTCGGTGTTTAAGATAGAACTATACTGAAACACAAAGGATCAACCCTGCTACAAAACATTAACTTAAACAAAATAATGGTTGTATTTGTAACAAATGTGCTAAATGATTAATTATCAACCATTAATATAAGGTCACGCAAGCGCAGGACATTCTGTTTCGACGTAAGTGTATGCAGGACAATCTTTGCTCTTACAACTTGATAATGAAAGTATTACAAGCAGCAAAACAGCAACTATCAAAATAACTTTTTTCATCTTATATATTTTTATTGTTATTGATGCGTTCAAAAAATAATTTGCAAAGATAACGAAAAAGAATCAATTTTCGTTTCTTTTTTTATAAAAATTTTTATTTTTTTGATGAAATACATTTTTTTTTATGTAAAAATTTTCATAAATCATTTATTAATACTCAATAATATTTATCTTTGCATAAAATTTTATAAAATAAATATTCGAATATGAAAATTGCATTAATTGGATATGGAAAAATGGGAAAAGAGATAGAAAAAATCGCTGTTTCAAGAGAACATGAAATTGTGGCAAGAATTGACCCACTTTTAAACGAAGATTTTAATTCACAACAATTTAAATGTGCCGATATTGCCATTGAATTTACGACTCCCGATTCTGCGCTACATAATTACAAGGAATGTTTCAAACATAATATTCCTGTTGTTTCCGGGACAACGGGGTGGTTTCAAAACATTGTCGAAGCAAAGGAATGGTGTGAAAAAAGAGGACAAACACTCTTTTATGCCTCTAATTTCAGCATCGGAGTTAATTTATTCTTTGAATTGAACGATACTTTGGCACAACTAATGAACGACTTCCCCCAATATGAAGTAAGCATCGCTGAAACGCATCATACAGAAAAAAAAGATGCACCAAGCGGAACGGCGATTACGCTATCCGAAGGGATTATCAAAAACCTTGATCGTAAAACCGATTGGAATTTGAACCAAGCATCATCATCTCAAACTATTGAAATTAAAGCATTTAGGGAAGGAGATGTACCGGGTATTCACATCGTTAAATACCAATCACTTGTTGATGAAATAGAAATTCGGCATAGCGCAAAATCAAGACTGGGATTTGCATTGGGAGCCGTACTCGCAGCAGAATATACTATAAACAAAAAAGGGTTTCTTACTATGAAAAACCTTTTAAAAGATTATTTCGTGACATAAACTTCAGATTACTTGACCTCCGAGGAAATCAAAATGTCACCTTTTTATGAAATATTTATCAACCTCAGTTTTCCACATTCCATTGGGAATGTGACGCTTGGTAGAAAATAATTTCAAAGCATTTGTATGGCTATTTTTCTACCAAGCGATGCATTCATTTTCGACA
>Ga0099364_10002961_pt1 | contig 26779 bp, 25 predicted proteins | sample TergutTh196P3_FD_73070 | JGI IMG/M metagenome (GOLD analysis project Ga0099364, IMG submission 73070) | Microcerotermes parvus P3 segment gut microbial communities from Pointe-Noire, Republic of the Congo - Th196 P3 | ecosystem: Host-associated > Arthropoda: Insects > Digestive system > Gut ...
CTGAGACACTACCCAGATCGTTACACCATTCGTGCAGGTCGGAACTTACCCGACAAGGAATTTCGCTACCTTAGGACCGTTATAGTTACGGCCGCCGTTTACTGGGGCTTCAGTTCAATGCTGCCCCTGACTTGCGTCAGGATGACATCCCCCCTTAACCTTCCAGCACCGGGCAGGTGTCAGGCCTTATACTTCATCTTTCAATTTTGCAAAGCCATGTGTTTTTGATAAACAGTCGCCTGGGCCATTTCTCTGCGGCCACGTTGCCGTGGCGCCCCTTCTCCCGAAGTTACGGGGCTATTTTGCCTAGTTCCTTAGCCATGAATCACTCGAGCGCCTTTGGATACTCTCCTCGACTACCTGTGTCGGTTTGCGGTACGGGTTTCTTATATCTGATGCTTAGGGGGTTTTCTTGGAAGTATGTTTACACTCACTATCCGCTCGCCCGAAGGCTCGCGGTACTATCAGGTTCGCCATGAAATACGGATTTGCCTGTATTCCATATAACTACACCCTTTAACGTACTATTCCGTCAGTACGCGGAGTTGTCACTGCTCCGTCACCTCTTCGCAATATAAGAAAGTATCGGAATATTAACCGATTGTCCATCGACTACCCCTGACGGGTTCGCCTTAGGTCCCGACTAACCCTGATCCGATTAGCGTTGATCAGGAAACCTTAGTCTTCCGGCGTGCAGGTTTCTCGCCTGCATTATCGTTACTTATGCCTACATTTTCTTTTCCAGATGCTCCACCATGTCTCACGACACAGCTTCAACGCGGCTGGAATGCTCCCCTACCAAATTCCACATAAAGTGGAATGTCCATAGCTTCGGTAATATGCTTATGCCCGATTATTATCCATGCTCAGTCGCTCGACTAGTGAGCTGTTACGCACTCTTTAAATGAATGGCTGCTTCCAAGCCAACATCCTAGCTGTCTGTGCAACCGAACCTCGTTATTTCAACTTAGCATATATTTTGGGACCTTAGCTGATGGTCTGGGTTCTTGCCCTCTCGGACATGGACCTTAGCACCCATGCCCTCACTCCCATACATCATTTTACGGCATTCGGAGTTTGTCAGGATTTGGTAGGCGGTGAAGCCCCCGCATCCAATCAGTAGCTCTACCTCCGTAAAACTAATATGAGGCTGCCCCTAAAGGCATTTCGGGGAGTACGAGCTATCTCTCAGTTTGATTAGCCTTTCACCCCTACCCACAGATCATCCAAAGGCTTTTTAACGCCAAATGGTTCGAACCTCCATCTCGTGTTACCGAGACTTCGCTCTGTCCATGGGTAGATCACAAAGTTTCGCGTCTACTCCCACTAACTATTCGCCCTGTTCAGACTCGCTTTCGCTGCGGCTCCTTCCCTGTTGAGAATTAACCTCGCTAATGAGATGTAACTCGTAGGCTCATTATGCAAAAGGCACACCGTCACACGTTTGCACGTGCTCCGATCGCTTGTAGGCGCATGGTTTCAGGTACTATTTCACTCCTCTGTTTGAGGTTCTTTTCACCTTTCCCTCACGGTACTTGTCCACTATCGGTCTCTCCGTAGTATTTAGCCTTGCCGGATGGTGCCGGCGGTTTCACGCAAGATTTCTCCGGTCTCGCGCTACTCAGGATACTGCTACGCTTTCTATTGATTTCGTGTACGGGACTATCACCCTCTTCCGTCCAACTTTCCAGTTGTGTTCCACTATCAATTTTACAGCGATGTCGCAGTCCTACTACCCCACACAGGCCGTAACCCGTATGGTTTGGGCTCTTTCCCGTTCGCTCGCCACTACTTGGGAAATCACTATTGTTTTCTCTTCCTCCGCTTACTTAGATGTTTCAGTTCGGCGGGTTCGCTCCTGCTTGGCAGGTGTCATGTCTTCTACATGACGGGTTGCCCCATTCGGATATCTGCGGATCAATTCGTATTTGCCAATCCCCGCAGCTTTTCGCAGCTTGTCACGTCCTTCTTCGCCTCGGAGAGCCAAGGCATCCTCCATACGCCCTTAGTAACTTCTTCACTCGAATTTCTTATACTCGTTACTCGTGTCGGATTGTCGGACAGTCTCACGACTATCGCCCGGCAATCTTCTCTTTCTCACCATCATGTCAATGTACTTTTGCGTCTTCCTAAAAAAACGACTTGTGGAGAATAGGGGAGTCGAACCCCTGACCCCCTGCGTGCAAAACAGGTGCTCTGGCCAACTGAGCTAATTCCCCGCGTAATCCTTTCCGTAGTCTCGGGCAGACTTGAACTGCCGACCCCTACATTATCAGTGTAGTGCTCTAACCAACTGAGCTACGAGACTGGCTTTCGGTCTTCCCGGTAACCTGCGCGGTTTACGTGGGTCATCCTTCTTTAGAACTTTTTTCCCGTTTTTTCCTCCCTGCTTTCCTTCCCCGAAAAACGGACTGCAAAGATACAACTTTTTTTGATTCAACAAACTTTTTTGAAATTATTTTTTCTTTTTCTTTTAATTAATTGACTTTCAATTAATTAAAAGAAAAAGAAAAATGGGATTGCGGGGTGAAGAGGGCTTGGACAAGGGGATTTTGAGGTTTTTTGAGAGGGGAATCGGCAGGGATGGAGACGGAAAAGTCAATTTTTTTTTACCACTATGGGCTACTCCATTCTTGAAATGAGAAACCCAAAAAATTTAGTATATTATGGAGAAAGAATTTGATTGCTTAAAAATGAAAGCGGAAATTCAAGCAAAAATTTATGAGGAAACAAAGGATATGACTTTCCTCGAATTGGATGAAGTTTCGGGATTTTTATAGACGGAGGCAATAAAAAAAATCCTGCAAATCCATCTTTGCAGGACTTTTCTCGTTGCGGTCCGGACGGGGCTCGAACCCGCGACCCCATGCGTGACAGGCATGTATTCTAACCAAACTGAACTACCGGACCTCCTGTCGCGTTTTTCACCTCTGTGAAAAACGGGTGCAAAGATACAACTTTTTTTGAAATAAAAAAGATTTTCTTCTTTCCTCAAAAATATTCATTATTATGAAATCTCTTTTATTAAAATTAACCATAAGTGGTAAAAACTTTATACTTTGGCTACGTCCTTCCATTTTCATGGGTTGGATGAAATCGTTTTTATTATTAATTGCATACACGCTATATTTATCGAAATGGATAAGAAAAGAGAACAAAACACTGAAATTCAATGATTTTTTCGTCTATAAGCGCAGGTATCATAAACGGGAATTATTGTACGAACATGTAGTGAAAGAGAAGAATTTGGACAATGAAGTCATTGATTATTTTGAGTTTGGCGTAGCTTCAGGAGATTCTTTTAAATGGTGGTTGACACGATTAATGAACAGCAGTAATCGTTTTTATGGCTTTGATACATTTGAAGGATTGCCTGAGCATTGGGGCGTTTATGAAGCAGGCGATATGTCTCATAAAATTCCATTAGACGCAGATCTGTTTTCGGCAACATTATTTGTTTTGGCAAGTTTATATCCATATCTCAATGCCGGTGATATTCTTTTCTTTGACGAATTTAATGTTCCCAAGCACGAATTTTTAGCTTTTAAGATTTTTTGTGAGTCGTTTTACATTCAGTTTGAGACATTGGGAGCGGTGAATAATTACTTTCAAGTGGCATTTATGGTAGGGCTGACGCATTAAAATCTTTCTGTTTTCCCCGTTTTTTTGCAACAACTATCATCTCTTCCCCTATGTTAAAAAATGATAATATGTTGTAAATAATATTGTGTACCCAAACAAACAACTTCAATATTATCTTGGGTTTTGCAGTTATTTTGTTGAAGTATTTTTGTCTTTCAGGATGTGATATAGCAGGTGAAGTTTGACCTTTGTTTTTCCTTTTTTTTACCCAAGGGAGAACAACAAACATCAATAACAATTTAAATTCTATGGATGATTTTATTTTGACAACATCAAAACCATGTCTGTTTAAAATGACGGGGATGTTTTTTTTTGAGAAATAATTTACATGATCTAACCCCATCATCGTCCAACTTTCTTTTTGACGCTTTGCGATAAAACTATCTATTTGTGGAACTTGTATAATGATATATCCGTTATCTTTTATCAACTTGGAACATTTTTCAATAACCAAATCAGCCTTATCAATATGCTCTAACACATCCCACATGGTTATAATGTCATAAGACTTATCGGGTTTATCCATTTGAAAAAAATCAATCTGATCAACAGGGAGATTCAAATCATTTTTGGCATAAATGTATGGGTTATTTGCTATCTCTATACCATAGACATCGTATCCCAACAGTCTTCCGGTATAAAGAAAATGTCCCCAACCTACTCCCAAGTCAAATAAAGTCCCCGATTTTTTATATTTTCTAATGAGTTTATAGCGCAGTAAATTTCGTTGAACTTTTAACCAATTATTGCCTTGGCGAATTTGCATGAGTGTGTCATCACTTTTATAGTCACCATAAGTAACATTTTCCCTGTATCTCGGTGGTATAAAATTGAAAGAGCATTTTTTACATTCCAGTACTACAAATCCATTCTTTTTATATCTCTCAATAAATTGAGACGTATCATCATTCAAACAACATTGGCATATTATCTGTTCTTTTTCCATTGTACTTAAAAATTTTTTTCAACTTTCTCAATAGCCTTCCAAACCATCTCTTGTGTAATGCTTTCGACTGCTTCGGGGATGTATGTCGTTTTATAAAATGCTTCCCATAAGCATGGGCTAATCACCTTTTCCATTCTCCCGTAGTCGTAGATTTCGTGGGGTGTTGTACAGGTAAAAATTGCTACTGTTGGGATTTTCAATGCTAAGGCAAAGTGCATGGATAGCGTGTCTCCCGTGATAATGAGCGAACAGGCTGCTATGTCCCGCATAAAATCTCTCATATTCGCCCGTTCTTTAAAAAAGCGGACTTCGTAGCCTTTTTCTTCGAGTTTTCGGGCTAATTCTTCATATCCGTTCCATCGTTTTGTGGGCCATCTTGCTCCGGCGCGATCTTCGATGCCTATCAGTTTCGGAGTGGGATTGGCTATAATTTCTTCGGGAATAAGATATTCTTCGCCTGCAAAAGTGTGCCCAACCATCTCATACAGATATGATTGCACACTTTTTGTTGCTTCATATTTCATCTTATCGGCGATATCTTTGCCGTAGCGGGAAATCAGGCTCAAATCAAACCATGCGGCGCTGTCGTCGGTATATTCCATCTTTTGCCGCTCTTTATTATAAAAGGCGCCTGTCAGTTTTTTATAACTTAACGATGATGCTAATTGTACGCTTTCCATCTCGTCATCAAGAGATAATATCCAGTCGAATAATTTGTTTTCCAACTGCTTACAAGTCGAAATGTCCTCTATGGCAATCACCTGTTTTAAAGCGGGGAAGCGGTCGGGCAATACGTACTTGTTTTTCTCTGCGGTGATCCATGTTATTTCGTCATTTGCGAATACATGCAATAAAACCGATGTTCTGACAACATCTCCGGTAGCGCTGGTTTTAATTATAAGAATTTGCCTTTTCATTCCTGTTTTTTTGTTATTTCTTCTAATATTTTGCCCATATTGATGTAGCCTAAATTATGTGTGTATTTACGAATTTCCTCGGCGTATGGAATCATATCTTTGGTATTGAGAATGTGGTTTATTGCCGGAATTAGATTCTCTATCTCATTGTTATTTACTACAATACCTGTTTTGTTTTCTACAATAAGTTCTGCTATTCCGCCCACATCGGTTGCCACCACAGGAACTTCAAATCCGTAAGCCATCATCAAAATACCGCTTTGAGTTCCCGAATAATAGGGCAACACAACAACATCCGCCGCTTTAAAATAGGGTTCAACATCTTCGTTGGGAATAAATTTATTGACGAGCATCGTTTTTTCCTGCACATTGTGCTCCTTGATAATACTCTGATACTTAACTATATCATCATAACACTCTCCAACAATCAACAGGGTTGCATTCGGTTTTTCTTTTACGAGACGGGCAAAAGTTTCTATTAATCTGTCCAATCCCTTATAGGGTCGAATCAGTCCGAAAAACAGAATAACATTCTGTGAATCAATATTTAAAAAACTTTTTGCTGTTTGTTTTGTATAACGATTCAAGTTGTAACAGTCATAGATGGATAGGGTCGTTCTATGTATCGGCTTCTGTTTAAAATCCTGACCGATCTGTTTTTCTATAAATTCCGACTGACAAATAAACGAATTCGCCCAGCGCAACGACTTTTTTGTTAAAAAATGGTCGAATCGGCGATTTTCATGTGATATATAATTTTCAACCAAGAATGTTATTTGGATTTCGTTGTTGCTTCTCTTTTTTAACCATCGTGCAATGGTGCTCAGCGCCGGAGCAAAAAACGGCATCCACCACACAAATATCACCGCATCGGGTTTCTCTTTCTTAATAAAACGATACGCCTTAAACCAAGAGAACGGATTGATGGAATTGATGAGCCGTTTTATTTTATCCGCATGTTCGAATGGTATAATTTTAGATTCATCAAACTGAGTAGTACCCGGAAAAAATATGGACGGATAAAGCAATGAGTATGAGACAGTAAGCACATCATACCCCAAGTCGTTTATCGTTTTAAACAAATAAGATTCAACCAACGCCTGACCGCCTCGAAAAGGATGTGCTGGTCCTACGAGGATGATTTTTTTACCTTTACTGTTGTCCATTCCCTTGTCCCGTCGCCTTATTTTGGGGATTATTTTGAGGATTTTGCCTGCGTTGTTGTTGTTGCGGGTTGCTTTTGAACTTTTTGTCGAACTTTTCGATTTCGGTACGTATCAGATATCTGTTTCTGTCGGGGTTGTTGCGGCATATCAGTTCGCCGAGGAATCCGCCGACAAACAGAATCGTTCCCAGCACCATCGCCAAGAGTCCGAAATAGAACAGCGGACGGCTTGCCATCATAAAGACGTGATTGACCCATTTTTCATAAGCCAAGTAGCCTGCGATGCCAAATCCTGCTAAGAATATCAGTGTTCCGAGCAGTCCGAAGAGGTGCATCGGGCGTCGTGCGTAGCGCGAGATGAAGAAGATGGTGAGCATGTCAAGGTACCCTTTGGCGTAGCGTTCCATGCCGAATTTGCTTTTTCCGAATTTGCGGGGGTAGTGCCTGATTACTTTTTCACCGATTTTCTTAAACCCTGCCCACTTGGCGATGACGGGGATGTAGCGGTGCATCTCGCCGTAAACTTCGATGCTTTTCACTACATCTTTCCGGTAGGCTTTCAGTCCGCAGTTGCAGTCGTGCAGTTTGACGCCGCTCATCAAGCGCACGGTGAAGTTGAAAAGTTTCGACGGCAAGCGTTTGTGGAGGGGGTCGTGGCGTTTCTTTTTCCAGCCCGACACCATGTCGTAGCCTTGTCCCATGATCATCTTATAGAGTATGGGGATTTCGTCGGGGCTGTCTTGCAGGTCGGCGTCCATGGTGATGACCACGTTGCCGCGTGCTATTTGGAAGCCGGTTTGCAAGGCGGCGGACTTGCCGTAGTTGCGCTGGAAAGAGACGGTTTTGAAACGGACGTTCTTCCGGCAAATTTCGTTAATCACGCGTAGCGAGTCGTCGGTGCTGCCGTCGTCAATCATAATTACTTCGTAGTCGTAGCGCTCTTTGATCATCACTTTCAGCAGCCAAGCGCTCAGCTCGCGAAGTGATTCCTCTTCGTTATATACGGGGATGATGATAGAAATATCCATATAATATGTTAATTGTCAATTAGTTGTTCGTTGTTAATTTGTTCGTTGTTAAAATTTTTCGGTTTCTGTTTCTTGAAAAACGGGGAGATGAAGAGCGAGGCGAGCAGGGAGATTAAAAGTGCCCCGAAAAAGACGGAAGCAGCAGCAGTTATCGGAAACATCGCACGGACGGTGTCGCCCATCATCTCTTCGGAGATGCCTCTGTCAGCCATCTCGTCTAAGGCAATTTCAATTTGCTCCTGATACACATCCGGGATGATATATTTCATTTCAATGTACTGATAAACAGTGATTAACACTGCTGCAATCAGCCCGACAAAAAGTCCTACCTTCACGCCTTTGGCGAAAGAATAGTTGTCGGCGTAGAGATATTTCACCGCAAACCTGATGGCGCAATAGATGAAAAAGACGTACGCCGCCGCCTTTAACAGCATGAAAATCAAACTTGTATCCTGAGCGATAAAGTTTTTCAAATAGATGTCAATCAAAGCGATGATAACCAACGCCAATCCCAAAAGGGCGCCGTATTTCATCAAACTGCCGAATGTTGCTCTTTTTTTGTTCAAATCTAATGCTGGTTCCATCGTTATCTCTTTTATTTACATTTCAAAAATATCATCCAAATCTATCAAATAATTATCGAAGATGTGAACGGGAACTTTCCCTTCGAGTTCGTAAAGCGTCCCATCATCGTATTTTCCGTTTTCCTGTAAGAGGTAAACATTGATTGCCTTCTCTTTAGGATGGACAATCCAGTACTCTTTTACGCCGTGTTCTTCGTACAGGTAAAATTTTTCGTGTACATCTTTTTTCGTCGTTGAAGGCGATAGAATTTCAACAATCATATCCGGTGCGCCGCAACATCCCCACTCATCAAGTTTCGATAAATCGCAGATAACACAAATATCAGGCTGAACGACGGTGTCAATTTTGTCGTAAGCGATCTCTCCATTCTTTGGCAAACGGACGTCAAAGGGAGCATAAAACACTTTACATCTCCCTTTATTTCGCATGACAATCGCATCCAAATATCTGTAAATATTCTTACTGACTTCCGCATGTCTTAAACGCGGCGCCGGCGACATCATCCTGATAAAACCGTGTATCAACTCACGCGCTTTGTCGTCCAACCATGTCAGATAGTCGGCGTAAGTATAACGTTTGTTCAAATCTAATGAGAGTTCCATAAATATTCTTTGGAATTTTAAAAATGCAAAGATACAACTTTTTTTAAAAACTGAATAACTGAGTGCTTTTCTCTGTGTAACTCTGCGAACTCTGTGCCTCTGTGCTGAATATTTTTTTTCAACACAGAGACACAGGGGACACAGAGGGTCACAGAGGTTTTTAATCCTGCTAATCCTTAAATTATGTAAATCATGGTTCAGACATATTCTCCACGCTTTCCCGCACAATTTCCAAAATCTCCTCCCCGTAGCGGGACAAGGTTGCTTTTCCGACGCCCGATATTTGGAGCAGTTGCGCTTGCGTTTGCGGACGCTGGTTGGCAATGCCGATCAGCGCCATCTGCGACAGGACGACATACGCCGGCACATCGCGTTCCTGCGCCAGCATGTAACGCCAGGCACGAAGTTGCTCGTACAACTCCGGATGGAGGATGTCGTCGGAAACCATCGCTTTGGATGTAGAATTTGTGGACGACGAATCTTTGGCTGACACGTCTTTGCCTGTCTTCTCTCTCTTTTTGCGTTTGGCGCTCTCCTCTTCGATGGCGGCTTTTGCCTTGACATTCAGATAGGAAGGCACGGAAAATCCTTCCAAGCAAGCCTCCAGCGTCGTTTGTTTCTGCCGGACTTCTGTGCGGAATGATTCCAAAACGTCGTTGACCCGTTTTCGCACCTCTTTGTTGTCGGTTTCGATGACGGTTTTATCCAATAACTCCTGTAAGAAGAGGTTGGTCTTTTCTAAAAAATAGGCGGCGGCTTTTTGGGTGCGTTCTTGCAGGAAGAGGTCTTCTTCGGGCGTTTCCGTTTTGACGAGGAGACGTTGCAGTTGTGATTGGAACTGTTCGGAAACGGTTACTATCTCTTTTTGGATCCTATCTTCGGCTTCTCTGTATCTGCCAATCAGATCGGGGTAGAGGCTCCGAAAATGCTCGTTCAGCAGCCAGCGCATGGATTTGAGGCGGGAGTGTATGCCGTTATATGAGAACTGTTCGAAGAGCATTTTAGAAAAATACTCTTTGCGCAGGTTTTGGAACTGTTGCTCGTCGGGTTCTTTTTCGTGCGTAGTGCGCACGAAAGCGTCAATATTGCCGCTGCGGATGACGGAATGGGCGCTGAGCGGGGAACTCAACACCAATCCTTCCAGCGTCCGGCATCGGCTCAGGGCGACGTAAACCTGTCCGTGCGCAAAGGAGGCGTTGGCGTCAATGATGGCTCTGTCGAAGGTCAAGCCCTGACTTTTATGTACCGTGATGGCATACGCCGTTTTGAGCGGATATTGTTCAAAAGCGCCTTCTTCTTCCTCTTTCAACTCTTTGGTGGCGGGGTCAATGGTGTATTTCATGTTGCTCCAGACGGCTTTTTCCACTACAATCGGCTGTTGGTCTTCCTTGCCCTGCGCTTCGATCCGGGTATCGTTGATGTGGGTGATGACGGCGATTTTTCCGTTATAATAGCGTTTTTCGGATGAAAGGTCGTTTTTGACAAACATCACTTGTGCGCCCTTTTTCAGTTCCAAATTTTCGTCGGTCGGGAAAGAGTATTCGGGAAAATTGCCCGTTATTGCGGCTTTGAAAATATAACTTTTGTCTTTTATCTTTGACAGCTTTTCGCTGTTAATGCGCTGTGCCTGAGCGTTGTGCGTTGTCAGGATGATGTAGCCTTCTTCATTGTCGGGATTGAAGTTCGGTTGGTATCTTTTGTTCAGTTCCTGCAGCAGGGCGGGGTCTATCTTTTTTTCCCGAATGCGATTCAGCATGTTGATGAACACGTCATCCGATTGCCGATAGACGGTTTTCAGTTCGACGCACACGTAATCCGTCTTCTTTAACGCCTGACTGTCAAAGAAAAACGGCGATTCGTAATGGTTGCACAGCAAACTCCATTCGTCGTCTTTCACTACGGGCGCTAATTGTTCCAAGTCGCCAATCATCAGCAGTTGCACGCCGCCGAAAGGTTGCTCGTTCCGCCGTATGTAGCGCAGGACGTAATCCACCGCATCCAACAGATCCGCCCGCACCATGCTCACCTCGTCAATGACGAGCAGGTCGAGACTGCGCACAATGTTGATTTTCTCCTTACTGAAACGGAAAAACTCCTTTGCCGGCTTCGTCCCCGGAACAAAAGGCGCAAAGTTTAACTGGAAGAAAGAGTGAATGGTAACGCCTTTGGCATTGATGGCGGCTACACCGGTGGGCGCCACCACAATCATCCGCTTAGGAGAATTTTCCCGCAGATGATGTAAAAACGTGGTCTTCCCCGTGCCAGCCTTCCCCGTTAAAAACAGGTGGATTCCGGTGTATTTCAACAGGTTGTGCGCTAATTCGAGTTGAGGGTTTGTTTCCATAATCTGAATTAAATTTAAACGACAAAGGTACGATTTTTATTGAGGTTGTCTTAAAAGCACGCAGATGACGCAGATTTAACAGATAAACGCAGATTTCAATAGCATTGATAATCAAATATATATAGAAATTGTAAATCATTATTATCTGCGAAAATCCGTGTCATCTGCGTCATCTGCGTGCTACCATTCCCAATTATTTTCGTATCTTCGCTAAACTTTTTAACACCATAAAATTTTATGCTATGCAAAGACTTTTTTTCTCTCTTGTCTCTCTTTTCGGGATACTCATATTGTGCTGTATTACAGGATGTAACAGCATTTCCAAAGCGCCCGTTGATTATGTGAATCCGTTTATCGGAACCGGTGGACATGGACACACTTTTCCGGGCGCGACCTTGCCTTTTGGGATGGTTCAGTTGAGTCCCGACACGCGTTTGGATGGCTGGGACGGCTGTTCGGGCTATCACTACTCCGACGACGTGATATTCGGATTTTCGCACACGCACCTGAGCGGGACGGGCTGCTCCGACTACGGCGACATCTTGCTGATGCCCACGGTCGGCGCCTTGCAGTTGAACAATGGAAAAGACGATCTATCAAGAGGTTACGCCTCGCGCTTCTCCCACGAAAACGAAACCGCCGTCGCCGGATACTATTCGACGCTGTTGGATGATTACGACATCCGGGCGGAGTTGACCGCCACGTTGCGCGTCGGATGGCATCGCTATCACTTTCCGAAAACCGCCGACGCCCACGTCATCTTAGACCTGACCCATCGCGATAAAACCTTGGAGTGCAACGTCGAAATCGTCGGAAACAGCGAAATTGTCGGATACCGCCGCTCGCAGGCGTGGGCTAACGATCAGCGTCTTTATTTCGTGATAAAGTTCTCGAAAGAGTTTGTAAATCATGGGTTTGAGATAGCGGGCGACAGGCACGACGGCGCCATCTACGCCTCCGGCGAGACGGTGAAGGCGTGGCTCAACTTCGACATGGAAACGAACAACGACCCGCTCATCGTAAAAGTCGGCATCTCGGCGGTCAGCATCGAAAACGCCCGTAAAAACATCCAAGCCGAAGCGCCGGAGTGGGATTTCGACAAAATACGCAACAATGCCCGAAACGCATGGAACGAAGAACTTTCCAAAATCATCGTCGAGGGTGGCAGCGAAGGGGACAAAACCAACTTTTACACCGCACTCTACCACTGTATGATTGCCCCCAACCTCTACCAAGACGTAAATGGCGAATACAGAGGACGCGACAAAGAGATACACCATGCCGACTTCGACTATTACACCGTCTTTTCGCTTTGGGACACCTACCGCGCCCTGCATCCGCTGCTGACCATCATTGACGAAAAACGCACCAACGACTTCATCAACACCTTCATCAAACAGTGGGAACACAGCGGTTTGCTCCCCGTCTGGGAACTCTCATCCTGCGAAACCAACTGTATGATAGGCTATCACGCCGTCCCCGTCATCGCCGACGCTTACATGAAAGGCATACGTAACTACGACGTGGAAAAGGCATTTTTAGCGATGAAAGCAAGCGCAATGAACGACAAATTCGGACTGCCGCACTATCGGGCACAAGGTTTCATCCCCGCCAACATAGAAGGCGAATCAGTATCAAAAACATTGGAATATTCCTACGATGACTGGTGTATCTCCATGATGGCAAAAGAGTTAGGAAAAAGTTTGGACATCGGATATTTCACCAAAAGGGCGCAATCCTACAAAAACCTCTTCGACCCGCAGACGAAATTTATGAGAGCGCGTTATTCCGGAAAATGGTTCGAGCCGTTCGACCCGCGAGAGGTCAATTTCAACTACACCGAAGCCAACGCCTGGCAATATAACTTCGCAGTCCCTCACGACATCAACACCCTGATAACGCTGCACGGAGGCAATGAGGCATTTTGCGAGATGTTGGATAAACTGTTTTCGGAAAACAGCGAAACGACGGGACGCGACCAAGCCGACATCACCGGACTTATCGGTCAATACGCGCACGGCAACGAACCCAGCCACCATATCGCTTACCTCTACAACTTCGCCGGACAGCCATGGAAAACACAGCAGATGGCACGTCGAATCATGAAAGAGATGTATCAGGCAGCCCCCGACGGACTGTGCGGCAATGAAGACTGCGGACAGATGTCGGCGTGGTATGTGTTGAGCGCCATGGGGTTTTATCCCGTTACGCCTGCAAGCAATCAGTACATCATCGGAAGTCCTTTGTTCAAAAAAGTTACCATTAACCTCGAAAACGGAAATACCTTTGTTGTCGAAACCAAAAATAACTCCGATAAAAATATCTATATCCGGTCGGCGAAACTCAACGGAACAAACTACAACAAGAACTATTTCACGCATCAGGACATCACAAAAGGCGGAAAGTTGGTTTTTGAAATGAGCGCTCAACCCAATGAAGCGTGGGGAACGGAACTCCCAAGAATGGAAATAACTGATTATCAGATTGTCTCCGTTCCGTTTGTGGCGCAGGGAGACAGAGTTTTTACCGAAACGACCGAAGTAACGCTGGCTTGTGCGGATAGCGATGTGAAGATATATTATACGCCATGCGACGGCGTTTCGTCGTTTGAACTATATACCGCCCCTTTTACCGTTACCGAAGATTGCACCATTTCGATGTACGCCAAGACGGAAAATCTGAGCGAGAGCCAAATCACGACAGCCACATTCGTGAAACTGCCGCCCAACCGCAGCATCGTCATCACCGGAGAATACGCCGGTCAATACAGCGCCGGCGGCGACAACGCCCTGATTGACGGCATCCGCGGCGGTGAGAACTTCCGCACCGGAGCGTGGCAAGGCTATTACGCGCAAGATGTAGAATTTGTCGTGGACATGAGCGAGCCGAAAACCCTCTCCTACTTAGCGCTCGGATGCCTGCAAGAGCAAGGCTCGTGGATTTTTATGCCGCAACAGGTTGATTTCTACACCTCTAACGACGGACAAAACTTCCAAAACGCAGGAACAGTCAAAAACACCCTCCCCGAAGACGCCGAAGGCTCCATCGTCAAAGAGTTTGAACTAAAAATCCGTCCCGTCGCTGCCCGATATGTGAAAGTGGTAGCAAAGAGTATCGGAAAATGCCCCGCATGGCACGTGGGCGCGGGGAAGGATAGTTGGATTTTTGTGGATGAGGTGGTGATAAAGTAAAAATTATTAAAACTTGCAATTTCTGCAAGTTTTAATAATTTGTCATATCTTTGCAGTATGAAAAAATTAATAGAAAGGAATCATACATAAAAATGTATTTGAATGGTTGCTGGAAAAATGAAAATCCATCCGTACACGATTCGAAAATTTCATGTATATTTGCATCCGGAATAACATAATAACAAGAATGAGCAGAAAAATTTTAACTTTAATCACAGCCGCAATGGTATTAATGGCGGCTTTTGCTTCGTGCAAAAAGGATTCTAGCAAAAGCGACGATCCTGCAGACGGAGCATCAGTAATAACGATAGAGGGTAATTATTCTAACAAAATTGCCACTATAAGGGCATTAGCACCGGTGTACTATGACGACGGCGATTACGAGTACTCACACGTAATCGCTTCCGGTAAATATGCAAATGGCGGTTTTAAGTTAATCCTTCCGGAAACTATTTCTGAAGAATGTTTGCGTGGTTTTACCGATAAATTTGATGATTTTGACGGAACAATAAGCGACCCGCAAGCAAAAACAGGAGACATTATGATATTTTCGTATGATAGTAAGGAAGGACGAATTGGGCGATTTTCTTATATGATGGATAGGAATAATGATGAGGAACATGGTGGGGCTTTTTATATGTATGCTGACAGAGATTTTACTATTAAAGGACACAATACTTATTATGACGACGATTATGGTTATACTTCTTATTGCGACGAATATGATTGTTCCTTTACAAAAGGTTGGAATATAATGTATGGAATTGCTAATGGGTATTACGAAGCCTCATATACTACCCAAAAGCCCCCAGATGTAAATTTCAAATGGTCTTATTGGGATTATGATATAGTTTATGGTTATGAATGATAAACAGAAAATGACGACTCTTAAAAACATAAAACACCTCGCCAGCGGCAACTTCTTTCTAATCGCCGGACCGTGCGTGATTGAAAACGAAGAGATGCCTTTCGAGATAGCCGAGCGCATTTCGGCGATTTGCGACAGATTGCAAATCCCCTACATCTTCAAAGCCTCCTACCGGAAAGCCAACCGGTCGAGCCTCCACTCCTTTTCGGGTATCGGCGACGAGAAGGGATTGGAGATTTTGAAAAGGGTAGGGGAGGAGTACCGCCTTCCGGTGGTAACCGACATCCATTCTGACGAAGAGGCGGCGATGGCGGCGGAGTATGTAGATATGCTGCAGATTCCGGCGTTCTTATGCCGTCAGACCTCGCTTTTGCTGGCAGCGGCACAGACCGGAAAGTACGTCAACATCAAAAAGGGACAGTTCGTCTCGCCGGAGGCAATGCAGTTCGCAGTAGAAAAAGTGCGCGCTGCCGGAAACCAAAACGTACTGCTCACCGAGCGCGGAACGATGCTTGGCTATCAGGACTTGGTGGTGGATTATCGCGGCATTCCGACCATGCAGGCGTTTGGCGTGCCGGTGGTCTTGGACTGCACCCATTCGCTGCAACAGCCCAACCAGTCGTCCGGCGTAACGGGCGGACGTCCCGACCTGATAGCGACCATCGCCAAAGCCGGCGTTGCCACAGGCGTGGACGGCATCTTCATCGAAACACATCCCAACCCCGCCAAAGCCAAATCCGACGGTGCTAACATGCTGCCATTGGATCTATTGGAAAGTCTTTTGGAAAAACTGATGGCGATACGGAGGGCGGTACAGGGCTGAAAGAACACGGATGAGACGTGAGATTGTGAGACTCATCCCATCATTGCGAGCGTAGCGAAGCCATCTAGAGCATTTTTTCAGCACAGAGGCACTGAGTTCACAGAGGTTCACGGAGGTTCACGGAGGTTCACAGAGGACGGAGTATGTCATGCTGAACTTGTTTCAGCATCCCCTGCTTTATTCAGGGGATTGCGGGTCAAGCCCGCAATGACAGGACGTCTCACAATCTCACGTCTCACGTCTCACGTCTCACGTCTCACAATCTCGCATCTCATATCTAATTTCTTCCGCCTGATCCCGTATTACCTCGATCCTGTGTAGGCTGTGTTGTTGGTGTGCGTCCAGATGTCCCTTGGTTTTGTGTAGGCTGGGTGGGTTGTGTTGTTGGCGTGCGTCCCGGTGTTCCTTGATTCTGTGTCGGTTGCGTGGGCTGTGTGGGCTGAGTTGTTGGTGTACGCCCCGGTTCTTGGGCGGGCTGAGTTGTCGGAGTGCGTCCCGATGAGCCTTGGTCTTGGGGTGGTGTGGTTGTTGGGGTGCGTCCCGATGAACCTTGGTCTTGGGGTGGTGTGGTTGTTGGGGTGCGTCCTGATGATCCTTGGTCTGTGGGTTGCGTTGTCGGAGTGCGTCCGGATGAGCCTTGGTCTGGATTTGTCGGGGTGCGTCCGGAGGAGCCGCCCCTGTTGTTTTCTTCGTAATAACTGCTATATTCCCGTCCGGTGTATTCGGAGCGGTGGTCGTAACTGTAGGAGTAGCCGCGGCTGTTGGCTTGATAGACGGGTTTGGGATAATAGACGGGGCGTCCGTAGTAGTCGTAGCGACCGTCGTAATATCCGTAGGGGAGGGAGTATCCGCGGTTGAGCCATGTAGGGCTGACCCACACATAGCCTGCCGGTCTGTACTCCCAATAGCCCGGCACCCAGATGGCGTTGGCGTAGGGTGTTTTTGCCCAATAGCCGGGTACCCAGACGTAGGCGGCTTTGTAATAATCCCATGTCCAGTAGCCGTCTATCCAGATATAACTCGGGGCGGGTTGGACGATGTAGCCGGGACCGGTGGTAACAACGACCGGCGGCGGCGCTACGGGAATGACGGTATAGACCGTTACCTCTGCCGGAACGGTATGTACTCTCGTGGTGGTGAAACATCCTGTGCTGATTGCAGCGAGACATAATGCTGCGATTACAATGATTCTTTTCATTTTTATAAGGTTTTATCGTTTAATATTATACCCATATCCCATTTTGATAAGCACGTCGTCGCTGATGTCGTGTTTGACGTTGGCGAAGAGCATGGTAACGGCGCCGGCTTTGTCTAAGACGATACCGATATTTTTCTCTACGGCGATGGCTTCGATGGCGGTAAAGACTTTATCCTGAATGGGTTTGACAAGTTCTTCGCGTTTTTTGAAGAGGTCGCCTTCGGAGCCGAAGCGTTGCATTTGGAGCGCTTGCGCTGCTTTTTCTGCGTCGATGATCTCTTTTTCTTTCTGTTTGCGGAGGTCTTCGGGGATCAATACGGCTTCGGCTTGATAGTTTTGATAGAGTTTCTCGACGGCGGAGAACTTGGCGTCAATCTCTTTTTGCCACTCTTTCGATTGCGTGTCTAACTGCGCTTGCGCGTCGCTATATTCGGGAATGTTTTGAAGAATGTAGTTGCTGTCCACAAATGCGATTTTCTGGGCGTTTGCCTGCGGCAGAAACGCGCAAATCGTTAAGAAACAACAGATAAATCCAATTTTTAATGCGGTGTTTTTCATAATCCTATACTTTTTTAATTTATACTTTATACTTTTTAATTTTCAACTTTCAACTTTCAATTTTCAATTTTCAATTTTCAATTAATTAGTCAATGGAATTGTTGATAGAGAAGTGAAACTGTCCCTTATTCGCCGACGGGGCGTTGGGTACGTCATCGAATCCGTAGCCCCAGTCGAGTCCCAACATTCCAAAGATCGGCAGGAAGAAGCGTATTCCGACGCCGGCTGACTTATAGGTGCTGAACGGGTTAAAGTTTTTAAATCCGTCCCAGCAGTTTCCTGCTTCTGCGAAGACTAAGGCATAAATCGTAGCCGAAGGGTTTAACGTTATCGGATAACGCAGTTCCATGGAGTATCTATCATAAATCGTGCCACCGATTCCGCTGCCGTAATATGGCGTGATGGATTGGTTGGTATAGCCGCGCATGGAGACGATTTCGCGTCCGTCGTAACTGTTATAGCCGGAAAGTCCGTCGCCGCCGAGGAAATAGCGTTCGAAGTAGGTTGTTCCGAGTTCGGGGTTATAGTGTCCGAGGAAACCGAAACGTACTTTTGTGGAGAGTACCAAGTTTTGGACGATTCTTTGGTAGAAGACGGCGTTGAGTCTCCATTTGTGATATTCTATCCAGCGGAATTTAATATCTTCGTTCTCGCTTTTGTAGTCGCTGACGCCGAGATACGACCATGGTGGAGTGAGTTTCACGCCCAACGTTACGTCAGAACCTACACGCGGATAGATCCAACTATCGGTGCTGTTGCGCCGAAGGGCGATGTTGGCGTTGAAGTTGTAGAAATGTCCTTTTCCCGACCCGACGGGGAAGAGCGCCGAATAGTTGAGCAGGTTGTAGAACTCCAAGCCTATGCCGGTGTAGATAGAGAAAAAGTCGTCGGGCCACTTCAGCCGGTGTGTTAAGCCTACGTCCACGCGATGGCATTTGAAAAAGTAATAGTTCGGGTCGCTTTTTTTGCGGTCGCTGATGTTGGAATAGTTGGAGAAATAGTATTGGAACGAGAGGGCGTTGGCTCTTTTTCCGCCCAACCACGGCTCCACGAATGAGAAACCTGTACTCCAGTAGTCGCGTCCGTAGGTTTGGAAACTGAGGACAAGTTGTTGTCCGTCGCCGGACGGTAGTGGTTTCCATCCATCTTTTTTGAGGATGTTGCGCACGGAGAAGTTGCCCAATTTGAGCGAGAGTGTTCCGATGATTCTGCCGTAGCCCCATCCGCCGGACAGTTCGATTTGGTCGGCGGAGGCTTCTTCGACGATGTAGGTGAGGTCAACGGTTCCTTCGGCGGGGTTGGGGTTGTAGTCCAATCCCAACTTCTCGGGGTTAAAGTACTGTAACTGTGCTAATTCTCTTTGCGTGCGGATGATTGCCGAGCGGTTGAAAAGTTCTCCCGGGCGGCTGCGCGATTCTCTGATGATGACGTAGTCGTTGGTGCGGGTGTTTCCTTTGACGCCGACTTTATTGACGCGGGCTTGGATGCCTTCGTAGATGCGGAGTTCGATGTCAATGGAGTCGCCGTTAACGCGCATCTCTACCGGCGTTACGTTGAAGAACAGATAACCGTCGTCCATATATAACGAACTGACGTCGAATCCGTTAGGGTTGTAGAAGAGGTTGGATTCCATCGCGGAACGGTTGTACACGTCGCCTTTTTCGATTTTCAGGATGTTGTTCAGTTGTTCGTCGGAATATTTGGTGTTTCCGACCCACGTAATGTCTCCGAAATAGTATTTTATTCCCTCTTCGAAACTCAATCGGATGACGATGTCTCTGTTGTCGAACTTATAGACGGTATCGCTCATAATGCGTGCGTCGCGGTATCCTAATTCGTTGTATTTGTTGATGATGGCGGCTTTGTCTTCGTTGTATTCGCTTTCGATAAATTTTGATGATTTGAAGATGCGCGGGTTGAGGTATTTGCTTTGCCATCGTGCCATGTTGTCTATTATTTGGTGTGGCGCTACCACAACCGCTCCTTTGGCAATTCCGAAAATCAGCGAGTCAGCGTAGTTGACGGGGCGAAAGTTTCCGCGTTCTTTGGTCTTTTTCATTGCCGACTTAATCTTGCTGTCGGAGAGTATCTGGTTGCCTTCGAGGGCAATTTCCTGTATTTTTACCTTTTTATTCTTCTGTATATCAATGATTAAGGTTACTTCGTTTCTTCGAGTGGTGTCGGGTTCTTCCGTCATGGTAACGACGGTGTTGAGGTAGCCTTTTTTGATAAAATGGCGCTTGATGATGTTTTCGGTGCGGATGAGCAGATTTTCGGTAACGACGTCGCCGCGGGTGATGTTGATTTCGTCGCGGATGTTATCCACTTCGGACTTTTTTAATCCGGTGATTTTGAACTTACTAAGTCGTGGGCGTTCTTGCAGGTAGATGTCTAAGAAGATTTTGTTGTCCTGGACGTTGGTTGCGTAGATTTTCACATCTTCAAAGAGGTTTTGATCCCATAACTTGTTGATTGCCTTGGTGATGTTGTCGCCCGGAATGGCTATTTGGTCACCTACGGCGAGTCCGGAAATCATAATCAGCACGTTTCTGTCCAAATACTGCACGCCGGAGACGGTGATGCCGCCTATCTCGTAGGTTTTCGGAGTGTTGTAGTTCAATGTCAGGACATCTCCCAGCGAGGTTTGCGCAAAAAGCCACACGGGAAGCGTGAATAAGAAGAGAATCAGCGTGTTACGATATATTATATGCTTCATTCGAGTCATTTTCATTTATGGTTTACAAATATTGTGCCGTTATTGTTCCGAGCCGTCGTTCCCGTTGTTGAAAAGCGGTGATGGCGTCCTTAAAATCTTGTTCGTCGAAGTCGGGCCACAGGACGGGTGTGAAGTAGAGTTCGGCGTAAGCAGCCTGCCACAGTAGGAAATTGCTGATGCGCAGTTCTCCGCCGGTTCTGATGAGCAGGTCGGGGTCGGGGATTGCGGCGGTCATCATGGCGTTGGCAAAGGTCTGTTCGTCAATATCTTGCGGTTTTATTTTGCCGTCGAGGGCTTGTTGTGCGAGTGTTTGTGCGGCGGTAACGATTTCGTTGCGTCCACCGTAGTTGAGCGCTAAGATGATGACGAAGTCGGTGTTGTGTTGTGTTGCTTCCAAACATTCTTGGAGGGAGCGTTTGGCTTTTGGCGACAGCGCTGCGATGTTGCCGATGACGCGGAGACGGATGTTGTTTTTTAGCAGTGTTTCCGTTTCGTCGCTGATGGCTTGTGTGAGCAAGTCCCACAGCCCTTCGACTTCGTCGTGTGGGCGTTTCCAGTTTTCGGTGGAGAAAGCGTAGAGCGTCAGGTAGCGGATGCCCATCTTCCTACATGCGTCCATGGTTGTCCTGATAGGACGTATCCCGTGCTGATGTCCGAAAAGGCGCTCCTGCCCCTGTTTTTGCGCCCAGCGACCGTTGCCGTCCATGATGATGGCGACGTGCTTGGGCATCTTTGTATGATCTATCTGCTTTCCCAATTTCAACTATATGCTGTAAATAAAATCTAACAACGTTTTGTCGGACGAAAAATTGCCTTTTTCTTTTGTCTGAACTGTAATTTTAATATGATTTACAAGCCTCCCCATGAAAATTTTTTCAAATTTTCATGGGGAGGCTTGTAATTTGTTTACGCATCATGCGAACATCGCGTCAATTCCGGGAATTGAACTTTCGCATATCAGCATGGTTTGTGCGTTCAGCACGTCGTAGGTGTTGATGCTGTCGGCGTTGAGGATGCCTACTTCGCAAAGGTTGCGGGCAGACAAGACCACGTTTGCGTTGGTATCGGGGAGTATCAACAATGTTTTTTTATTGTTGAGTTCGAGGTTTTGCAATACGCTTTTGAAGTTTTTTGTCTTGGGCGTGTCGAATGTAAGGTCTTCGATGACGATGATTTGATCGTTTATCGCTTTATACGACAATGCCGACCTGCGTGCCAAACTTTTTACTTTTTTATTCAGTTTAAAACTGTAGTCGCGCGGTTCGGGACCAAAAACGCGTCCGCCGCCTCTGAAGAGCGGGTTTTTGATGTCGCCGGCGCGTGCGCCGCCGGTGCCTTTTTGGCGTTTCAGTTTGCGTGTGCTGCCCGTTACCATGCTACGTGGCTTTGAACTGTGTGTTCCTTGACGCTGGTTTGCCCTGATGTGTTTGACATCTAAGTATATGGCATGGTCGTTCGGCTTTATGCCGAAAATGGCGTCGTCTAATACAACCGTGCGTCCGGTTGGTTTGCCTTCCTTATTATATATTGCTAACTCCATCTCTCTACTTTTACGTATGAACCGTTACAACCCGGCACGGCGCCTTTGACGACGATGAGGTTTTTCTCCGGTATGATTTTTACTACTTGCAGGTTGATCATTTTGACGGTGTCTCCGCCGGTGCGTCCTGCCATGCGGATGCCTTTGAACACGCGCGACGGGTACGACGAGGCTCCGATGGATCCGGGCGCCCGCAGCCGGTTGTGCTGCCCGTGCGTACTCTGTCCGACGCCGCTGAAACCATGACGCTTCACAACGCCTTGGAAACCTTTTCCTTTGCTGGTGCCGACCACGTCCACAAACTCGCCTTCTACGAAGACGTCAACTTTCAGGGTCTCGCCTAATTGTTTTCTGTGTCCTTCTTCAAAACGGGTAAACTCCATCAACACCTTCTTAGGCGTGGTATTGGTCTTTTTGAAATGTCCCATGAGCGCTTTGGTGGTGCGCTTCTCCTTTTTTTCGTCAAAGGCTAATTGAATGGCGTCGTACCCCTCTTTATCCTTCGACCGGATCTGGGTAACGATGCACGGACCGGCTTCAATCACGGTACACGGAATATTTTTCCCGTTTTCGTTGTAAACGCTGGTCATCCCTATCTTTTTTCCTATAAGTCCTGACATTGTCTTAAAACTTTAGTGTTGTTACTACTTTATACTTTTATTTCTACTTCAACGCCGCTTGGCAGTTCGAGTTTCATCAGCGCATCAATGGTCTTCGATGTGGTGCTGTAGATGTCGAGCAGGCGTTTGTAAGAACTCAACTCGTACTGTTCGCGCGACTTTTTGTTCACGAAGGTTGAGCGCAATACGGTGAAAATCTGCTTGTGCGTCGGCAACGGTATTGGTCCGTTGACTACTGCACCGGTAGCCTTTACCGTTTTTACGATTGTCTCGGCGGATTTGTCCACCAGGCTGTAATCGTATGACTTAAGTTTGATTCTAATTCTCTGGTTCATCGTCAGATTCTATTTTATCTTCTTTGAATTTTCTTCTTTTTTTATTCTCCCTGAAACTATTTTTTTCGGGGGTGCAAAGGTACAACTTTTTTTGATATAAAAAACATTTAAAAAAAATTTTTTACGGTATCCTCATATATTTATGACTTTGCAGCGAGATACTCCACTGCGGATGGGCTAAGATGTACTTTACGATGGTGGGCATCATCTGTTGGGAGCGTCCCCATTCGGGCTGCAGCCACAGTTTACAGGCGGACGAGACTAAGGCGGCTTGTTCTTCCGCCCACGCGAAGTCTTCTTTCGTTTCGATGATGATTTTTAATTCGTTAGCGGCGTGAAGCAAGTCAGGTAGGGGAGGGGCGTTTTTTTTGGGCGACAGGCAGATCCAGTCCCATGTTCCGGAAAGCGGGTAAGCGCCGGATGTCTCTAAAAACTTTTGGATACCGTGGTTGTCGAAAAGTTGGCAGAGGTAGTCTAAGTTCCACATCAGCGGCTCTCCGCCGGTTATTACGACGGCGTTGGCAGGGTGTTGCGCGGCACGCCGGACGACTTTTTCCACGTCAACCATCTCCCACGCTTCGGCGTTCCACGAGCGTTTCTCGTCGCACCAATGACAACCCACGTCGCAACCACCGACGCGCAAAAAGTACGCCGCTTTTCCTGTGTGAAAACCCTCGCCCTGGAGGCTGTAAAACTCTTCTATTATCGGTAAAAATTCTCTTTCCATATCATTTTTGTATCCCTTTTCTGGTAAAGGCATTTGGAAAAACCGGTGAAAATTTGATTTTTTCGAGGTGGTGGAATTTTTCCACCACCTCTGCCTTTTCCGCACCGGTCAAAGAAACAATGTACCCGTCCGGAAATTTGCGAAAGTTGTTCTTTACAGATTTGTTGATGTCCCTTATTTCCACATTGTATAGATCGGCTACATCGCTGTCTAATATTGCTTTTCTGCCTCGTATATCAATGATTTTTTTCATTACACCATTGTATTTTACTATGCCACCCATAAGCCGAAATTTTTTTTGCAAAGGTACGATTTTTTGTTTAACGGAGGAGGTGTGGCACAGGGCAAACGCATTAAAATTTCCCTGTTTTCCTTTTTTTTGGCAAGATATTAATAATCAAATGTTAATATAACAAATTGATTGTCAGTAATTTGTATTTGTTTTGCATAGGTGTTTTTCATGAATTTTACTCATAATCAGAAGATTAGACCTGTTTTTGCTCCAAAAATGTGGACTTCCACGTCGAGATAGAGGGCTTACACCCCGATGCAGGCAGTCTGAAATGGTTTATTGACGACGTCGAGGAAACCGATGCGCAGGATATGTTGGCCTGGAGCAAAGAGTTTGAAACCGGCGTATATGAGATTAAAATGGAAGTGGTTTATGCGAATAATACGACTGCAACGATAACCGGCACGCTGAAAGTTGAGGTTTTCTGGATTAAGATGAAGAATATTATGCATTGAGGCGATGTGAGATGTGAGATTTGCGATTTGCGATTTGCGATGTGAGACTTTGAGTTATTCAGCACAGAGGCAGCCCCTTTTGCCTCCGGCATTTTCCCCAAAAGGGAAAAGAAAAGGAAGATGCTTTTTGAAAGACACAGAGTTTCACAGAGTTTTTTTTACCACAGAGTGGGTATTTTCCGTTGTAAAATGGTTCCCTTAGTAGAAAAGAAGTCCCCCGCAAATATTCCTTATTCCCTTATTTTCAAATAAATAGGGATTTGTTATATAAAAAATGCAAAGGGCGCAAAGAGTAACACCGTCATTGACTTTGTCTTCCTCCTTCGCGTCTCGGCAATTCGAGCAAGCTCGATTGCGCTCGACTTGGCGTCGGTTCCTGCGAAAGCAGGAATCCCCTAAAGCAAAGCGTCGAACAGGAGATTGCGGGTCGTTGCCCGCAATGATGTCATTAGCCACTTGCGTACTTTGCGAAAAATCTTTGCGCCTTTGCGTTAAAAATTCAGTTATTCAGTAAAAGAAAAGGAAAATGTTTTTTGAAGAACACAGAGTTTTTTGACTTTTGAGACACCATCACGATGGCAATTCCAACGACGATGGTAACGCCCCCGCCTTACGCCGTCATTACGGGCTTGGTTACTGAGCATAGTCTATGACCCGCAATCCCTCGAAAACACATGAATGAAATTATTTTTGTACTTTTGCACAAAAAATAAAATGATGAAAATATGAAACGAGTACTTTTAATAATAGCAATTGTTATGAGCGTTTTCTCCATTTGGGCGCAAAGTACCGGAGGGAAAGAATTTTGGTTGACTTTTGGGCAAAATGGTTCTGGATCATATCTTGTAGTTAATTTGCAAATTCGCATTGTAAGTGGAAATGATCCAACCGCAGGAACCATCTATTTCACTAATTTAGGCACAGAGGTCCATTTTAATATTGGCGCACACGAAGTATTTACCTATAGGCTTGACTATCCGGAAGATAAAGGAGAGAGACAATCTGTATATAATACAACGATGGGTGTATCCAATCGAAGTATTCGTATCACCAGCGAGGAGCCGGTTACGGTTTATGCTTTGAATCAACGTGGATTTTCAGCCGATGCTACCAATATTTTGCCGGTAAAAGCTTTGGATGTCGATTATTACCAAATATCATATACTCCTTTTAGTGTTGACGCCTACGCTGTTGTGGCGATTAAAGACAATACTAATTTATATCATAATAAGGTTTGGGAGGAAACACTTGATGCGGGGGAAGTTTATTACAGAACTTCTTCAGACGACATGACCGGATCTCATATTACTGCTGATAATCCTGTTGCATTTTTTGCAGTTACTCGGACCGTTCAGATTCCCGCCGATTATGAGGCTACTGATTGTTTATTTCAACAGCTGGCTCCTATCAATACTTGGGGGCAAGCGTTTTTTGTGCCGGTTTCACATCTTGCTAAAGATAGAGTGCGTATCGTTGCATCGCAAGACGGTACCACCATTACACAAACAGACGGCACGTTCATATACTCTTCAAGCGGGACTTATACTATAGATGCCGGTGAATACATTGAATTAGAAACGCTTTTAACTAATAACGGCTGCTATATTGATGCCGACAAGCCGGTAGGCGTTTGCACTTATCTTGTTGGAGCTAAATATAATGGCATGAATATTTCCGACCCTGCCCAGTGCTGGCTACCGGCGATAGAACAGACAGTTACCGAAGCGCTGATTGCGCCTTTTGCACCTACCGGTGGTACTGCATTAAATGCGCATTATGCCTTAGTGGTTACTCCTACTGTCACGCAAGAGAACACCAAAGTCTCTATTGGTGGGGCGCCGCCTGCCTCTTTGAGTGGCGGCAGTTGGATAGATAATACCGCCTCAGGCATGTCGTTCTATACCATGCCGCTAGCCGATGAAACCGCATCATACTACTTTACCAATGACGCAGGTCTTATTATTTTGTGTTACGGAACCGGACCGGCTGAATCCTATTACTACCTCGCCTATTCCGCCATGCGCGACCTGCAAGCCGCCTTTTACGCCAACGACATCCACTATCAGGATTTGGAAAACAATCCTATCTGTGAGAATGTGATTGAGTTTCGGGCAGAAACAGAGAATATGGGCGTGGAAGTAGTTAGTTTGGAGTGGTATATTGACGGCGTAGAGTATCTGCCGGCACACAACCAAGAGACATGGAGTAAGACTTTCGCCATCGGCGA